>Ga0075420_100000038_pt1 | contig 70693 bp, 73 predicted proteins | sample SoiMetdeltSBSDD4_FD_75296 | JGI IMG/M metagenome (GOLD analysis project Ga0075420, IMG submission 75296) | Bulk soil microbial communities from a Populus tree surrounding site in Tennessee, USA - Soil MetaG P. deltoides SBSDD4 | ecosystem: Environmental > Terrestrial > Soil > Tree plantation...
ATTTTCTGCCGCCTCTACAGTCCTTCCAGGCCCCCATACAAAATGAAAATGCTCCCCGTCTGAGTGTTGATGCTTGCCTATTGGCTGATGATTTTTTGGAAAGTCGGGATCTATTGGCATTACTTTCTCAAATCTGATAAAATTCGAGATTATATAAACTGTTTGCACATGCCTTGATAGAGCCTAGATCACAAAGGTTCTTTCTCAAACTGCACCTTTAGCTTGTGATTCAAAAGTTTAGCCTTTGCAAGTTTCATTCCTGCAGTCGCAATGGGCAAAGGAACAACATTTGCTATCTGTCCTGTTGCCGTTTTAACTGTTATGGTGAGCTGGTCGCCGTATCGCTCTATGCTAAAGTCATCTTTCTCGGTAAATGGTACCTGCACAGTCATATTGATTGCAGTTCCATCCTTTACAAACATGTATGGTTCGCCGTGATAATATATCTTGGATGGGTCGTCAACACCAAAGAGCATTTCACCGTGCCTGCTCAGCATATCTATGCCACGAAGCTCAATATTATAGAGCTGTGCCTCTCTTACAGGTAAAGGGTAGAAATTAGCCTTTGCTTCCTCTACCTTTGACTTCTGGAAGTTTGCCCATCTGGCATAGTAGTCATCTGAAGAGTTGGCCATTATCTTGTTTATTATTGCCATATCAACGTTAATACCATAGAGGCTTGTCGACATGAGAACACGCTTGGCATTTTCGATGCTGAATGTGTCCGGGTTTGCAACCAATCTAACAGAGGTCCTATTGTTGTCATTGATTATGTTAGAAAGTGTATCGAGTCTGTCAAGCAAATCCATTTCACTTTGTATAACGTCTTTGTTGGGTGTCGGGAACTTGGTAAGTGGTTGGAAGACCTTGGCAAATCCACTAAAGAGTCCTGTAAGTCCTGTAAGCTTGCGGCCTATGCTGCCTACAAGCTTAGGAAAATACAGATACCGTAGCGCTTCACCGGAGGCAGGCATATCAAGCACAACCGCATCAAATGTTTTTGCACGATCTACTTCTTCTATCTTCAGTAGCGAAAATAATTGAGTCATGCCAGGCAGCATAGCCATCTCATAGGCAAGTGTCTCATCTATGCCTTTAGATGAAAATAGGGTTGCTGTATAGGAGAGTATAGTGTTGTACTGTCGGCTCATTTCAACGACAGGATCTATTTGCAATGCGGTTAAGTTCGGCATTATCTGCTTTGGATCCTGGCCAACATCAGGCATCATAAAAGCATCACTGAGCGTATGTGCTGGATCTGCTGAGATCACAAGCGTCCGATGGTTATGCTCTGCTAACTTGATTGCAGTTGCACAGGAAGTTACTGTCTTGCCAGTGCCACCCTTGCCAGTGTAGATAATTAGTCTCACAAAATAAAAAGTGCATATAAGCCAATAAAAGACTTTAGATATCTTTGATAAGGAAGTTCAAGGTAATTTTTGCTGTACAGCACATAATAATAAGTCAAAGTCTATGAAAGTTCGTAGGATGAATGGTAAGGTTGTACATCTGCATAGCGTCTAGATCCTATCTTATTTCACGATATTATTAATTGAACACTTTAAAATTGATGAACAATCTGGAGTAATTAGCTTTTTCAAGGAAACATTATAAATAGAAGATTAAGTTGAAGCATTAATAATAAAATGCCTTATATTGCAGTCGACGAGGACGTGTCTGTTTACGTTGAGGATATAGGTAGTGAAACCGGAGCAAAAGATGTTCTCAAACCTGTCTTATTCATTCACGGATGGCCCTTGAGTCACGAGATGTTTGAATATCAATACATGGCATTGCACAAGAACGGCTACCGTTGTATAGGTGTGGATCTTAGAGGCTTTGGGCGCTCAGATAAGCCTTGGACTGGATATAATTATGATGTGTTTGCTGATGATATAAAACAAGTGATTTCCCTTCTCAACTTGCAAGGGGTAACTCTAGTAGGATTTTCGATGGGAGGTGCAATAGTGATGCATTATGTAGCAAAGTATTTTTCAGAACTGGTTTCAAAGGTAGTATTGATGGGCGCAGCTGCGCCCTGTTTTACTAAAAGAGATGATTACCCATATGGACTTGAAAAATCGGCCTGCGACGATCTCATCATGAAATCAAAGCGAGACAGACCAAAGATGGTCTCCGACTTTGCCAAGATGTTCTTCAAAAATGAGAACTCCCAAAGCAAAGAGATGTTAGAGTGGTTATTTTCAATAAATATGGAAGTATCTCCATTTGCAACAATAAAGTGCCTAGAAGAATTACGTGATGCAGACCTTAGAAATGATATGCAGGTGCTAAATCAAAGAAACCTACCCGTAGCAATATTTCATGGTACACATGACAAAGTATGTCCATTTGACTTTGCAAAAGTGATGAATGAAGGAATCAAAGGCTCTAGACTAATTGAATTCCATGAAAGTGGTCATGGTCTGAATATTGAAGAGAAGGACAAAATAAATGAAGAGCTAAGGAAGTTTATCGGGTAGTAGTAGAATGCTAACGGCAGACTGAAATAATATCTATATGCATATATATGCAAAGTAGCAGAACTTGGCACTTCTATAATTTCTTGTAACGTTCTCTTGTCAACAGATGTAACTAATATACTAAGACCCTACATGCGAGAAAGAAAAACGTCATCTGCAAATCTTGGAATGGCACATCATATATAGTTGATATGACAAAATCTTGATGTTCTTTATAGTTCTAGAAGAGGGTACATAATAAATAAGCTAAGGAGAACGAAAAAAACATTAGCTGACATACGCCCGCTCTGCATGTTGCGTGATGTCGAGCCCAATGTCTTCTTCCTCTTCCCGTACTTTGATCCCTATTGTGGCATCTATTATCTTCATGATGATGATTGTACCGCCAAAGCCTAGAGCTGCTGCTACCGCGATGCCAAATGCTTGTATCGGTAGTTGCATCGGGTTTCCATATAGCAATCCATCTGGGCCAGCAGGGTTGATAAGAGTGCTGGCAATAAGGCCTATTGCTAGTGCCCCCACAATGCCAGTTACGCCGTGGACAGAGCTGACGTCCAGTGCGTCATCAATCTTCAGGTGCTCTTTTAGCAGAAGTATTGCATAGTATGAAGCAAACCCTAGTACAATGCCAAGAAGGAATGAGTTCTGTGCGCTAATGAAACCAGCAGCAGGTGTAACACCTGCGAGCCCTGAAATCGCGCCATTGATGGCAGCTGTACTCGATGGCCTGCCGGCTCGCTTCCAAGAAAGTCCTATCCAAACTAGAGCGGAGGTGGCTGAGGCAATGTGCGTCACAAGCAAAGTGTTGGCAGCAAGCGATCCTGAAGCAAGGGCGCTGCCTGCATTAAACCCGTACCAACCAATCCAGAGTAATGTTGCACCGATAACTGCAAGTGGTATATTGTGAGGCACCATAATGTCAGGGCCGAAATTCTTCCTGCGACCAAGCACTAGAGCAGCTGCAAGGGAGGCAAGACCTGCACTTGTGTGAATGACGATACCGCCAGCAAAGTCGTATACACCAAGCTCAGCTAGCCATCCTCTTCCCCATATCCAATGCGCAAGAGGATAGTAGATGAAAATGCTCCATGCCACAATAAAAACCACAAACGCATTCCACTTGACTCTTTCCGCAAAAGCACCTGTGATGAGAAGAGGGGTAATGACGGCAAACATCATCTGATAAGTGGCGAACGTTACGCCAGGGATTGTCGGCGCATAGTCAAGAGATTCGTTGATGGGAACATTGTTATAAAACAGCCAGTCAAAGCCACCAATAAACCCCCCTTGTGATGGGGAGAAAACAAGCGTGAATCCAAGAACGAACCATAGAGTAGAGAGAATGGCAAGCCCCGAAAAGGTCTGCATTATTACGGACAGAGAATTTTTGCCTCGAATGAGACCAGCTTCAAAAAATCCGAGCGCAGGCGTCATTAGCATGACAAGGCCTGTGGAGATCAACATCCAAGCAGTATCTCCAGTATCTATCGCCATTTCCGCCTTCTAGTTGGTCGGCACATAATATAAAAACGCATCGGCAATTGAGGATATATTAACTTGATTTCCAAAATTTATGATATATTTTGTCCCTCAACTGTAGATTTTAGGCTGTTTGCTATATGATCTACATCTGATTCTGTTACGTGCGGATGCACGGGCAATGACAACACATGATCAGCACACCATTCTGTCACTGGCAGCTTTGTTTCCGATGTAGTGTTTGCATAGAAGGGCATCTTGTGCACTGGCGGACTATAATAGACAGTCGCCCCCACATTATTTTGCACAAGCTTGTTCTTTATTTCATCCCTCTTGTCCTGAACGGCTATGGTATAGAGATACCAATTAAACTTCTTATCCCCCGTCTCCTCTGGTATCTTTACTTCGTATTTTTTTGATGAAGATGCGAATAGCAGCTTGCTCAAAAGCTCCGCATTACGTCTCCTTATTTCTAGCATCTTGTCCAGTTTTTGCATTTGCACCTTAGCAACAGCGGCACTCAGCTCAGGCAGTCGAAGGTTTAGACCAAGTATCCTTGTGTCATACCCTTCGACCATGCCGTGGTTCCTTATCATCTTAACCTTGTCTGCGAGCTCATCGCTATCAGTTGCAATTGCGCCGCCTTCGCCTGCTGTAAGCACCTTACTTGCATACATACTGAAGCAGCCAAGCGTGCCAAACGTGCCAGTCTGCTTGTTCCTGTAACTTGATCCTAAAGACTGGCAGGCATCCTCTATGACAACAAGCGAATACTTGTCTGCAAGCTCGCCAATTTCGTCAATATTGCATGGATGACCATAGAGATGTACAGGTATTACTATCTTGGACTTTTTTGTGATCTTGGCTTTCAGGTCAGAGGCATCCATAGTGTAGTCATCCTTTTTGATATCTACAAACATTGGCTTACCACCTGCTGCGACAACGGCATTGGCAGTTGCCACAAACGTAAATGATGGAATTAGTACTTCATCGCCCTGTTTTATCCCCGCTGCAAGTAGAGCAGCATACAGTGCAGAGGTGCCTGAATTGACAGACACTACGTGTTTCATTTTCAGGTAGTTTTTCATCAAGGACTCAAAGTCACGTACTCGTTTGCCTCCGTCACGTGCGGCTGTAGTAAGCGCATTTTCTTCAAGGACGCTTGTTACCTCACGCTTTTCTTCTTCTCCCATCACGGGCTTATTAATTGGAATCATATTCGACGATACTGTATTGGTGGTCAACACCTTATCGTATAGTATTTTTTGCTTATAATGGGTCCCATCATGAAATAAAGGTCAGATATGTTAAAGAAGAACTACTGGGATTGTAAAAAAATTCCTGACAGTGGAAGAATATGCCATAGAAATTCCTAACCGTTCGAAACTCTAGAATGAAACCTGTGAAGAGAGATTTTTGTTCACAGTGTAATATTTCTCTGTGTGAGTTATATTGTGCGAGATCTGATCTTTGACTAATGTCATATATTCTGCTGTTTCATGATAATAATTCGTATCTAATTATACGATCTGAATAATAAAGGGCAGTATAATCTCAAGGTCATGGCAGAGAGGGCTAAGCTCATCTGCAAGCCGAATAAATATAGTGTCCTAAGGGACAGAAACCTGCTTTTTCATTGTGATAATCTTGAATGCATCAATTACTTGCTAAAGCAAGGCTTTGAAAGTAAGATAGATCTCGTCTATATTGATCCACCCTTCCTCAGCGGCGAACGTTATTTACATCGCATTAAAAATGATAGCAATCTGGCCTTTGAAGATCTATTCAAAGAAAGTGATTACCTTGAAATGATGCAACAGCGCTTAAGTGGAATTCGTAACCTAATCTCTCCTTCTGGATCCATTTTCATTCATTTGGACTGGCATGCCATTCATTACATCAAGGTAATGATGGATCAAATCTTTGGCTCTGAAAATTTCAGAAATGAAATAATAGTAAAGCGAGGTCGTAGAAAGAACCTGCAGTATCAATTTAATTCAATAGATAGGATGCATGCTGCTCACGATACTATTTTGTGGTATTCCAAATTGATCGATACTAAATTCCGGCCTCCACTTGCAGAGTATCGATCAATGGCAAAGTGGATGGGGTTTTGGAGCAACGTTGACAGGCCTACAATGCGCTATAACATCTTTGGCTCTAAACCTGCAAGGGGACAATGGAAATGGACAAAAGAGAGAGCACTAAAAGCAATTGAAAATTACCGACTGTATGAGAGCAAATTCTCGAACATGGTGCTTGAAGAATATTGGCAAGCTACTGGCAAAAAACTAGAGTTTGTCAGAAAGCTACCACACAGGAAATACCCCGAGTATTGGATCCCTCCAAAGACACACAGGATAATCGATAATGTTTGGTTTGATATTGAGGCTTACAACTATTCTACAGGTTACGGCACTGAAAAGCATACCCAGCTCTTGGAACGCATAATCGGTCAGTTTTCAAAACCTAATGATCTTATCGCTGACTTTTTCTGTGGTTCTGGGACTACACTTTCGGTTGCAGAAAAGCTTAGTCACCGCTGGATCGGATGTGATTCGTCGTTGGCAGCAATAGCGGTTACTAGAAAGAGACTATCAAGTAATTTTATCACCGTCGATATACATTAATTAAACAGAAATACAACCGATATATCTGTGAAAGCTCAGTCCGCTAGCGACTATGAGGCCCTGCTCAAGAGGCTGCAGGACAAAGTGGACACTACTGCCAAGAAAACAAGGTCAAGGCTTGAGATTCCGACTCCTCAGATAATCTGGGTTGGCAAGAATACCATTTTCCGAAACTTCATGGATTTTCCGAAGGCAATACGGAGAGATCCTGAAAAATTCTTGTTCTATCTTAACAAAGAACTTGCTTCTGCTGGCTACATAGCTGGCGAGCGCGTAATATTTTTAGGTCATAAGACACTCTCCTCATTTCAGGCGCTAATTGATCGCTACATCAAAGACTATGTTCAATGCCCAGTATGCGGAAGCCCAGACACCCACACTGAAAAGAGCAAACCAAAGGTCGCATTTTTGATCTGCGAGGCCTGTGGTGCCAAATCATCGATAAAAGGCCATTATGCCTAGATAAGTTCTATGATGCTTTATTTTTATGATTGCGTATGAAAGACACCCTTGCGAGCAGCTACTTTTATTCTAAATCATGCAAGTCAGTTCAAGCTACTTTGACACGTTCTCATTCAGCATAAGGGCCAATAGCGCAGCCCTTAGTTCCTTTCCATAAGATGCCTGCTTGAAGTATATTGCATTTTTGGTATGATCAATTGACTGTGAAATTTCATCCACACGTGGCAAAGGGTGCATTACTGCAATGTCTGACTTGGACTTTGCCAGTGTGCTTTCATCTATTGTATAAGTCCCCTTGACCTTTTCATACTCTTGCACATCCGGGAATCGCTCACGTTGTATCCTTGTAACGTAAATAACATCAATCTCTGGCAACACATCATCCAACTTACTATGCTCCTTTATCTTGAGCCTGCCTTCTATTTCATAGAGCGATTCCTTTCTTATCCGCAATGTAGGTGGCGATACAAGATGCACCTCCACATTATAATTGGCAAGGCCATAGAGCAAGGAATAAACGGTTCTCCCATATTTCAGATCGCCCACTATAGCCACGGACAGGCCATCGATCTTACCCTTCTCTTTCAATATGGTGTATAAGTCAAGCAGAGCCTGAGTTGGATGTTCTTCGCTTCCGCTCCCCGCATTTATGATAGGGTTTTCTGAGAGTTCGGCTGCATACCTACTAGAGCCATCAAGAGGATGGCGAAGTAAGATCACGTCTGAATATAGATCTATAACTCTTATTGTGTCAGCAAGGCTCTCACCCTTTTCTACAGAAGACGACTTCAAATCAGAGATCCCGATAGAGCTTCCTCCAAGCGATGCCATTGCGGCTTCAAAGCTCATTCTAGTCCTTGTGGAAGGCTCATAGAAAATATACCCAAGAGTCCTTCCCTTGCCAAGCTCCCCTCGCTGATTATGCTTGAGCTGGCTTATGTTATCGGTAGCATCAAACACAAATTCCAAGTCGTACTTGGAAAAATCCTTTATCGAAACAATGTCTCTGTCGTAAAATGGATTTGACATAGTTATAGCTTACCACAATCAGGCTATAATAAACACTATGACCTTAGACATTCTCAATTTTAATACTCAGGTTGTTAAATGCCTTTATTGATGGATGCCTTTCTTAACTGATCCATTAATCTCTCCAGTGCACTTTTTGCTCTATCAAGTACACAATGTGTTTATGCCTTTCATCATCTTTTTACGTTACCTATATTTCCTATGACTGAGTTTTTGTAGAGTAATCCACCTGCGACTCTATAGATGCAATTTGGATTAAGATCAGTGGATTAAGACTATTGCATAATAGGATGATGATAATTTGTTGGTAATGATATATTGACAATAGACACGATAGCTACGAATTATACAACCAAGTCTGATGATTTTACCGGTATGGTGTATTTAGAAAATTACAGAAACTGAGGGGTTAAAAGTTATGTTTGGAGAAGATGATGATGATCCAAGAATTTCATTAGAAAGAACCAATCACTCATAAGCGCTAGGTTCATATCCTTTATTTTCCGAATTTTCATATACATATTGGCGATATATCGCTATACAGTATACAAGAGCCCCAATATCGGCATATTTGTCAAGGCAAATGATAGCATCATATTAGTACCATATGGTTTTGCCGAAACCAAGACAGAAAAGCTTGCTGACTACCTACAGGTACACGAAGTTTACACTTCAATAGCAGGAACTCGGCTCCTTGGCCCGATGACGGTCATAAACAACAATGGTATGCTACTGCCCCCAATAGCAACGGATGAGGAAGTCCAGATGCTGAAACAGTCAACCCACCTCAACGTTGAGAGGGTCAAAAGCAAGTTCACTGCTATAGGCAACCTAATTGTAACAAACGACAATGGTGCAATAGTATCACCGCTCATTAAAGGAGAGGCCGACCGTCAAGTACAAGATGTGCTTGGTGTCCCAAGCAGCTCTATGACTGTAGGAGGCTTTGTTCAGACAGGATCAATGATCGTCGCCACTAACGGCGGAGCAGGTGTTCACCCCAAAGCCACTGAGGATGAGGTGAGGGAAATTTCAGAAATATTGCAAGTACCAGCAGAGCCAGTAACGGTGAATGGCGGCGTGCCCTTTCTCTCATCCGGCATAGTGGCAAACATGAAGTCCATAGTTGTAGGCAATCTTACAAGTGGGCCTGAGCTAATTATGCTGAGCAGGATCTTTAAAGCATGATCATTGAAATCCTTTGCATAGGTACCGAGCTTCTATCAGGAATAACACTCAACACCAACGCATACTCACTTTGCGGCGAGATTACAAATGCTGGGGGTATTGTAATAAGAGTAACAGTTGTATGCGATGATCTTAATGAAATTTCATCTGCAGTAAGAGAATCACTTGCAAGAAAGCCCAATATTCTCATAACAACAGGGGGACTTGGTGCGACATATGACGATATGACACTTGAAGGCCTGGCAGCAGCACTAGGCAGGAAAGTAGTGCTAGATCGCAGAGCCGTCGAAATGCTCAAGAATAGCTATGAAAGGCGCAAGCTACACTATGAGCTAACAGAGTCCCGACTAAAGATGGCCACCATACCAGAAGGTTCAACTCCAATACAAAATCCAGTAGGAAATGCACCTGCAATCATGCAGCAGGTAGACGGTGTATTGATCTTTTGTTTGCCCGGCGTACCGTCGGAGATGCAAGCAATATTTGAAGAGTATATCCTTCCGCAGATAAAGAAGAGCGTTGGCAAATTTGTTGCAGAGGAGCTCAACTATAATACAAGAGGCCTTACTGAGGCCATGATTGCACCAGTGTTGATAAAAATAGTAAAGTCTTACCCCAAGAACCTGATCTATCTCAAGACGCATCCATGCGGCTATTACAGAAAAAAGACTCCTCAAATAAAGATACAACTGATATCACGTGGTGAGAATGAAAAAGAAGTGAAAAGCAGGCTTACAACAATCTCAAAAATTATTGAAAAAGAAATTGTAAAACGAGGCGGCATAATATACTGATATTTTTGATTGTGGGTGTAGTAGGAGGAGCTGCTAGCGCGTTGTATCTCAACTATAACTACCATCCCATACTGCTAAATGGTGCGATACATGGCGGAATTTTCGTTTCACCGCTTGTCGCCATGCATTTTATTAAGAAATTGAATATGCGTAATGCTGGATCGTATCTGGCTGGCGCTTTACCTGTGCATCTTGCAATACATTTTGCAATAATTGGCGATCTTGGTCAGTTGATAGGCGTGAGCCACAACTTACTGAATTTTCTGTCCCTACCATGAACTACTACATCGAACAACAATGCCAGTTTTTTTGTCATCTTGCCTGTCTGGCCATCCCCTATAGTTCGATTATCAATCTCAACCACTGGCTTGACCTCCGCAGCTGTACCTGTCAGAAATACTTCAGTAGCAGTATAGAGCTCGTCTCGTGATATATTGCGTACTTCACATTCTATGCCATTTTCTTTGGCAATTGACAGGATGCTACTTCTTGTAATACCTTCAAGTGCCCCAGAGGAAATAGGTGGAGTGGCAAGAACGTCGTTTTTTATTATGAATATATTCTCAGCGCTTGCCTCAACTACTGCTCCAGATGAATTTAGCATTATCGCCTCATCAAAGCCCGCCTTGATAGCTTCTACCCGTGCAAGTACAGAATTGGCATAGTTGGCAGTTGCCTTGGCACGCATCGGCATTGCTCTATTGTCGACCCTTATCCACGAAGACACTATCGCGCGCACACCCTTCTCCCCCCCGTCAGTCCTTTTCAGGTACTCGTCCCACTTCCAAGCGGCTATGGCTATAGAGACTTTGTTTGGTAGAGGGTTAACGCCCATTTTGCCATATCCATAGTATGCAATTGGTCGGATGTAACACTCTTCCATGTCATTTGCCTTGACAGTTTCAAGTACCGCTCTTTCCAGTTGCTGTTTGGTATACCCCAAGTCCATATAGTAAATCCTTGCACTGTCCATCAATCGCTGTATATGATCGCTTAATCGGAATATTGCACTGCCATCCACCGTCTTGTAGCAGCGTACACCTTCAAAGACACCTGTAGCATAATGCAGCCCATGAGTCAACACATGAATCTTAGCATTATCCCAATCGACAAGCGATCCATTCAGCCATATTTTCCCTTGTGTCATTTCAATCCATGATCTTTGTCCTTGTAGAATGTATCGCTCTGACTACATCTGCGACGTTTGTCCCCTTGTCCTCGACCACGATCAGAATCCTTGAAGTTTCCTCCTGTGCGTCAAGGTTTAATATGTTGAGATCATGTTCGCTTACTGTGCTGCTGGCAGTGGAGGCGATTTTAGGGACACGCCACATCTCATCACCGATGAGCGTAACTACACCTCTACCATAGACTATCTCGGTCTTGGAGCAGTAAGCTCGAATGTATCTCTCATGTCTTCTAACATAGTCAGCATCAAGGAACAGCAGGCGAGTGATCTCCGTATCATCAATCACATATGGGGACAACTTCACAAAATCGTGGTACTGCCTGTCAAGTTGGAGCGATGCCACAAGATGTGAGGATGCTGTGCTCTCCATCCTCACCATTGCACAGTTTCTCTTGCCTGTCACTATTTTTATTGGATTAGTGTGGTCTAAAACTGGCGGCTTCTTCTTGATCATGGTAACACTACCGTTTGGCTTTACCATCTCTGTTATAACAATAGGAATGTCAAGGTTATTGTCATCTATCTCTTTTATTGCAATGGGGTCTAGGATTTTCATGCCAAACATGCCTGCAAGCTTGGCCTCATTGTATGATAGATATTGTATGTGTTCAAGCTCCTCTTTCACTATTCTAGGATCGGCGCTTAAAACTGCACTATCCTTTTCAAAGTCGATCTTGACATCATAGTGGTCATGGAGTAGAATTGCAATATCAACAGCAGTCCTGTCTGAGCCTCCACGCTCATATGTCGTTTCTAGACCATCTACAGTTCTGCCAATGAAGCCGCCCATGGACACGACATCACTGTGATCTATAAGGTCGATTAGATGGCCGACATGCTGTTTTGACTCTTGTATCATAAAGTTGGCAGCTTCAAAATTGTCATCAGTGGTTATTGGCCACTTCTCGATTAACACATGTGATGACTTGATGCCGGTGCTCTGCATCACATAGTCCATCAAGTAGGACATTGTGACTTCGCCACTGTATGCGAGTGTTCTTGATCTTATCACATCAACAAAGCGTCTATTTTCCGCCGCCTGCTTAAGCGAAATTATCACCTGCCTGTAGAACTTATCAAGAGTATCAAGAAATTCATGGCGGCGTTGGTTATCCAAGTACTTGGAGGAGATTCTCTCATAAACCTCTCTTAGCACCTCAATCTCTACAGGAGTAGAAGAAGCATAACTTCTGCCCACATAAATCGCCATATCTGTCATAGAGATAATTTTGCCATTATATTCAATCAGAGGAGCCGAGAAAACAGTGACTACTTTAGAATCTTGCTTCTGCAGCTGTTTTATCCTGTCAATGATTTGGGGGACCATAGTACCCTCTAATCCAAGGGCGCTGCCGCCAAACTTTGCAACTGTTATAGAAGTCATTTGCTCAGAATCTCTTAGCTAGCTGCAAATAATTCCCTATATTAAACATGGGAAATAGGAGAAAGCTCTTTTTTTATCAATTTATCAAGCAAAGAAAAGTGTCAAGAACTTGTTTTAATTTTTGGCATAACTAAAACATCAGAAAAAATGAGTGAAAAAATTAAAAAATCTCTTCGTCTTTTCTAGTGCCTCCCAAGCCTGTCTTTATGCTTTCTGCGCATTCAAGGCATGCGCTACTAGAGAATGGGAAATCCTTTGTACATTTTTTGCATACAGGTCTTTTGCATTCAGAGCATTCCATTGAGGCTGTTCTTATGCTGCAAATATAGCAGAGTGTCATTATATGGTAATAATATCATAGGCGCCGTAAAAGGCTTTTTGACTATGTCAGATTCTTCATCAATTGGCGATTTTCAATGAATACTCATAAATTTTGAATATTGTATGTACTTTATGAAAATAATTATATTTCTTTTTGATTGACTAGGACAGACCTCATATCGATTCAGATATTGCCAGTTCGACTGTTTTTCTATTTTATGATAACCTTACATAAAGCAAATGATGAGAGAAAATGAACATAAGAATAGCTACTACAACAGGATATCGATTTTTTTATATCCCTGAAATTGCTCTGCTGTTCGTTCCGATATCGTTAAATCTGCTTGCTCTGTTGTCTCATTATAAATGAAGCGTGTAGTGCAGGCATCAGATGGACACATCTTCGCTTGCACCAGCAAGAGTGAGCAAGAATGTTTCGACAGAATGCTTTTTGCAACAAATCGCGTTTATGGTGAAAGTGTTTTGAACATAAAAAAAGGTGATCTCCTTTTTCTACTCAACTTGGACACAGATACTCTCTATGGCACTTTCCTAGCAACATCCGATGGTGCGAAGAACATCGTCCCTGAAGCTTGGGGAGGCAGATACCCATACCAAGTGAGAATTTCTCGCAATGGGGAGGTACACTCTCTCTCGGGTGCAAAAAGAGTCCTGTCACGAAATGGGATATCTTGGCATGGCGTGCTTGATAACGAATTGGCACAATCGCTTTCACAATACCTAATTAATCCCAATGGCGTCTTGAAGACCCCATTAAAAGATACAGAGATCAATAACAATAATCTGCGGCTTGAAACGACTACACTGTGGGACTACCCACGGCAGAATTATGGGAAGTTGCAAAAGGGGAACAACAGGTACGCTGGGGTGACACCCGCCTTTGTAATATACAATATGATCAAGCGATACACAGAACAGGGCGACCTTGTGCTTGATCCAATGGCAGGGAGTGGTACCACCGTCGATGTATGCAAGGAAGAGGGACGCAGATGTATAGCATACGACATTTCGCCTACTAGGCCTGATATAATTCAAAATGACGCTCGCGAGATACCACTTGCAGATTCAAGTGTCGAAATGGTATTCATCGATTCACCCTATGGTGACAACATTAACTACAATGACCATCCTTGCAACATAGGGCATCTCTCTGCAGAAACTGATGAGTTCTATAAAGAACTTGACAAAGTTATGGCCGAATGCTATCGAGTGCTCAAACCCAGTAAGGTACTGGGCTGGTTAATAGGAGATCAGTGGGTGAAGAAAAATTTTACGCCTGTGGGCTTTCGAGTGTACGAAGACCTTTGCAAATATTTTGACACAGTAGACATTGTATGTGTGACAAGAAGGAGCCAAACATCAAACACGGCGATATGGCACAGTCGCGCGCTCCGGTTCAACTTCTATCTACGCGGCTTTAAGTATCTATTTATAATGAGAAAAAAAATAGTTGACGAGATACCTGTAAAAAGAAAGGTCAATTGGAAACAGTATTCCAGAGCCTAGATGGCTTCTAGAGCGGTATTATTAATTATCTTAACCTACCTTGTCCGTGTCATAAGAATTGCAAAAAAAGAAAAGAAAAAAGGAGAAGGTACTGTTGCTTTTACTGCTGTTCTAGTACTGGTTGTCCCTGAAAAGTCAGGGATTGTAGCGTTTGCATGTTATGCTGAACTACGCTGTCAGGAAGAGGAACGTAGGATAGTTCGCTTGCAAACTGCTGTCCGTCGGTAATAGCCCATTCTACGAAGTCAACTAGTGCTCTAGCTCTTTCCATGTTGTCAATGTTAGTGCTCAGATCCTCGTATAGCAAGAGGTAGGTGAAGCTTGCAATCGGATATGAATCTGCACCCGGTGCGTTCAGGAGTTCTATACCCTCCCATGATTCATTTCCTGCAGGAAGATTGTCTGTCGTGTTGCCAGTGGTGCTAGTAGTGTCTGTCGTGTTGCCAGTGGTGCTAGTTGAGTTATCTGATGCAGTAGCATTTGCGCTTGTGCCTTCCTGAACTGCGGCTTCTACAGCTGCGCTAGTAGACTCCAGTGATGGTAATACAAAGTTTCCTTCGTTATTTTGGATGGCTGCAAAATCTGTGTCAGTAGTCAAAGCATAGGCAAGCTCAACATACCCTATCGAGTTAGGAGTACTCGTAACAGTGCTAGCGACACCCTCATTGCCTGGTGCTCCTAATCCAGTAGGCCATTCTACCGAAGTGCCTGCGCCAACTGTATCGCTCCATTGAGGACTAGAGTCTGAGAGATAGCTTGTCCAGATAAATGTGGTGCCAGATCCATCAGATCGGTGCGCAACCACAATAGGTTCTGAAGGCAATGTCAGATCTGGGTTCAACTCCTGTATTCTTGGATCGTTCCATGTTGTGATTGTGCCGCTGAAGATGTCTGCCAGAATAGGGCCAGTTAACTTTAATCCGCTTTCTGTGACTCCGTTTATGTTATATGCTGCTACTACTGAGCCTATTGTTTCTGGTATGTGCACTGCTGGACCTGGGAGGTTTTGTGTATCATTTGCATCTAATGGGGCATCGGATGCACCAAAGTCTACTGTCCTTTCAGTAAATTGCCTGATTCCCCCACCACTTCCAATAGATTGATAGTTTATGTTCACATTAGGATTTACATTTTGATATTCGACACGCCACGTGTCAATCAATGGAAAAGGAAAGCTCGCACCTGCACCATTAATTGTAATTTGGCCCTGTTGTTGCGATAGTTCGGCTGGAGGCTGAACTTGAGCAAATGAGCTTGTGCTATATGGCACAAGCGCGATGGCTGCAAGAACAGCTGCAGTTACATACATCAGGTTTGTGTTCATATTTTACACCAGAGACTATTCTATAAATCGGTTAGACACACGATCTCAATAGTTCGACAGGTTGTATGTGGTACACATCTTAACACAATAGAATCAATCTACAACAAAAAGAATGTAGCTATACCTATTGCAAAACAGTAGAATGCAAATATATAGAATTTTCCACCCACTACCGTCCTAATCAGTAAACGTATAGACAGGTAACCAACAATCGCAGAAGTTATTGCCCCTATTACATAGGATTCTGTGCCTATAGGAGGATTGTTCTCTGTAGCCTCTTGAGTGCCTGGTGCCCAAACTGCGTCGATAACTACTGCCCCTATAATTGCAGGTATGGAAAGCAAAAAGGAATACCTCACCAGCTGTTCTCTTTCCACCCCTGCAAACATCCCTGTGGCTATAGTAGCACCGCTTCTCGATATGCTTGAAAATATAGAGATTCCTTGTCCTATGCCGATCAATACTGCATCAAGGGGCCTTAGTTTTTTGTGGCCGACCTTCAACAAGGCGGTTATCAAGAGTAACACTCCTGTAATTATGAAGCCTAGAGCTATTGACAATGGATCGTAAAATGAATATTCAAAGAAAGAGCGAAACGTGATGCCTATTATCCCAGTAGGGATTGTGCCCAGTATAATAAACCAGAGCATTGTCCTCCCTTGAGGATAAGGGCCCACATTTCCTTTATCTTGGGCGGTGAAGAGCGATTTCATGATCCTTATTATGTCTTTTTGATAGATCGCAAAAACTCCTGCAAGGGTTCCTAAATGAAGTATGGCATCATAAAATACTGGAACCTCAAGATCCAATGCCAGCTGCACTAGGGCTAGATGGCCGGAGCTAGAGATTGGAAGCCATTCTGTCAGTCCCTGAACTACACCAAGAATAATAGCTTGAAAAACATCAATTGTGGGCAAATTCAGAATCGCGATAGATAGAGCGATTGTATTGATATAAAAAATTATTTATGAAATAGGAGTATAGAGTTTTTTCAAACGCTTAATCTATAGGATTCACTTCGACAATGGTTTATTACTTCCCATGATTCTACACCATATGCAATTCCTAAGTTTTGGAAGAAGAACCAAATGCGATATGAGGAATGAGATGAAAAGGGCGACGATATATCTCAACGATGGCATAACGTTTCATTTATCGTACGTATCAGCTCTGCATTTGCATATGGCTTTTGAATAAAACACTTTTTTTCCTTTTCTAGCTTTGGATATGCATTGAGTCTTCTTCTATATTCTTCATAAAAGTATGGGCCAGCAGTTAGAAAACAGACTTTGAAGTTGCTGTCTATTTTTCTCATCTTTTCATACAAATCAAAGCCATCCAAATCTGGCATCTTAATATCAAGGAGTAACAAATCATATAGTCCAGGTTTGAAATTAGATATTGCCAAAGTAGGGTTTGTATACAAATCTACCACAAACCCATTATCTTCTAAGACCTTTTCTATGCTATAAATGATGTCAGGCTCATCATCGACCAACAGGATTCTCTTGTTCTTCCTATCAGGATAGTTGGTCAATGACTGACTAGTATTCACCCTCCTTCTTTTCCTATTATTCTTTTCCTACCCTCAGTTCAGTTGAATACGATATAAAATATATAATAATTATCTCCAAATTCTATATATTCTTCATTTCCAGAAAAGTAAAGACTGTCTTATCCAATAAACCAAGGAATATTCGCCTGCTCTTTTGAACTTTAGCCTTTTGCCACATATGCTACAGCAACAATAGTATCTAAAATTCAACTGCTTCACTGTTGTCTTCAAGAGTAAAAACTGCTATCTGCCCCTGCAACCATTCTAAAGCGTCAAGTTCTGCAAGCAACCTGTCTGTTTCTTGCATATCTTTATTGTTCTTCAAAAGTTCCTCCTTATTGGAGGCTTGAAAATACTATGATATCCCACAACCTAGAACGAAGTTTTCTAAGCAGCTTGCAAAGCTTGCTAGGGTGAGGGTGTGAATTAAAAAGAACCACTTGAGCGATATAAATACATGCCAAGCTGCTTAATTATCGGCCAGCTATTACTCCAAGGACGATGGCGATTATTATAATGACTCCTAGAATAACGCCTACTATGACCCATCGCGTCCGCTCTTGCATGAAGCATTTAAAATGTGACACCGATATTATTTTTTATCTACTGACTGGAATTGTGTTTTTCTATTACTTCGTCTATTGTCTGGTTCATGGCAGCTTCTGCAATATCACTTGCGTACTCCGCTGTCCTCCTAATGTCTTCTAGAGCCAGCTTTATGTTAGCTGGGTCGCGAATCTTGTCTTTTTCTATAGTCTTAAGGACATCGTCTTCAATCGTACGGATATTTTTTGCATTGTCAACTGTCTTGTCTGCAAGATGATAATCGCGTCGGAGCAATGCTTCAACAGAGTTTCCAAGCACTGTAAGAGCAAGTTGGCTCATTTTCTCTATCTTTTGAAAGGAATCCTTTGGTATATTGTTTTTTAATGCAATTGCTATGTCTGCTATATTGTACGCATGATCTGCAATTCGCTCGATGCTCTTGACCGCAACACGATAGCTTAAGCAATCTGAGGGGTTTTTTAATCCCATTTCGCGGAGCACTCTCCCATTCTGCGTGGCCATCACAAGGTTACGGAAAATATAGAGGCTGAATCTGTCAACCTCATCGTCTGATTGAATAACCTCATTTGCCAGCTCGTAGTTGAGCTCCGCAAGAGCAGATATGGCGTCTTTATGCATCGAAGAAGCAATGAGATACATCCTCCTTACTGCGGTGTTGACTGAAAGCTCGGGCAAAGACAGCAACACCTGCAGTGTAATGATATCTGATCCGTCAGCTATCATCTCAGTACCAACAAGGTTGTGTCTAACCAGTTCTCTAACCGCATCACGGAGTGCAGGGTTAATCCTGCCTGATTTTACCTTCAAATGAATAATATTATAACCCGCTAGATACATGGATATCACTTTGCGCCTAAGCGTGCTTCCACTCTCATTTGGAGATACAAGTGCAGTAGCTTCATTGGGAGATTCTTTGGCTCCGTTGAAAATTGGTAGTATTGACAGTGAATTGTCAAGTTCTCGGATAAGTGTTACACGATCGCCGGCCTTCAAATGCATCTCTTCAATCCACCTTTTTGGCAGCGACAAAACGTATGTTGACCTGCCTGTAAATTGCACCTTACGAACATCTCTATGATCTAACTCGGCCCTCATCATAGCTGTAAGAAAGGCACGGGGATAAACGGGTTATGATAATAGACTATATATCGCAATGTGGTGGTACATTCTCTATATAGCTAGCGCCGTGGGCTTGAAGTGCCAGTGACTATGTAATGAATAGAATCGCCTATGTAACATGCATGATCAGCTATTCGCTCCAGGTACCGTAGTATTAACAACATCGAAATATAACAGCGTGGCTCTTTGAGCATCTCGTTCAACTCTTTTCTATTGGTTGGCTTGAGAAGCTCTCGAAGATATTTTCTATAGAGGAGATCTACCGTATCATCCATTTCATACAATTTTTTTGCTGCATCTTTGTCCTTTGTCTGCAGAGCTTTGACGCTAATGTGAATCATGTTCCTTGCTATGCCTGCCATTTCAAGTACGGGAGTCTTGTCACAATCGGAGATAGAACCCATGGTACCAATTATGTCCATAATATCATACGCATAGCGACCAAACCTAAAGAAACCATAAGAAATCTCCATACAAGATCTGATGAATCGAAGATCCGATGCGACTGGTTGATAGCGGGCAATAAGCTCCGTCGCCAACTCCGCGACTTCATCCTGCAACACTCTGAGTTGCTCAGACCATTCAAAGATCTGCTTCTGCGAGCCAACGTCCTTTTCATAATATTCTATGGCATCATCCACAGAGTTAACTGACAGATTTGCCATATCCATAATGATATTACTTATGCGTGTTATGCCTATGTCAAGTAGTCGAGTCAGGAGAGATCATTCTCTCTTCTTCATCCATCCTTTATTTAATTATCCAAATTTGCCAGACACATATCTCTCGGTAAGCTCTTTTTGCGGATTCTTAAAAATTTGTTGTGTTGGCCCATATTCTACAACCTCGCCCAGATACATAAACGCGGTGTAGTCAGATACACGGGCAGCTTGCTGCATATTGTGCGTCACAATAATCACTGTAAGTTCTGTCTTGAGCCCGTTCATAAGCTCTTCTATTTTGGCTGAAGCAATGGGATCCAGAGCTGAGGTTGGTTCATCCATCAGCAACACTTCGGGCTGCATTGCAAGTGCTCTTGCAATGCAAAGGCGCTGCTGTTGACCACCAGATAAGCTCAAGCCGGGCTTGCCAAGCTCATCATTTACTTCATCCCATAGTGCTGCTCCTTTTAAGCTCTCTTCCACTATTTCCCTTATCATTGCCTTATCCTTAATACCGTTAAGTTTTAGGCCTGCAGCAACGTTATCATAAATGCTCATCGTGGGAAATGGATTTGGTTTTTGGAAAACCATCCCCATCCTTCTTTTGATGATGACAGGATCGACACTGTTAGCATACATGTCAATGCCGTTTAGATAAACGCTTCCCTTTACAGTTGCACCAGGCGTCATCTCATTCATGCGATTCAAACATCGAATAAGTGTTGTTTTGCCACATCCAGAAGGCCCTATCAATGCGGTAACAGTATTCTCTTTGACATCAAAATTGATATTTTTGAGAGCCTGTTTACTTCCAAACCATGAATTCAGGTTTCTGACAGAAACCTTGTAACCTTCTCGTTTAGTATCAGATGATAATGATGATGATGAAGGTGTGTAATTAATAGCCTTGGCATACTCTTCAGTACTCATCAACTTAGATGCTGTAATTCAATTAATTAATCGTTGTCTAAATAGATCATATAGACAACATAGAGAGCATATTTGGATTCATTCACGCCTTAATCTATTAGTAATCCAAGTAGATGATCCTGGTTTGAATCTCTTCTCAAGTACAAAGAATCTCAGCAATATACTAAGCGATAAAACCATAATTATAAGGATCAAAGCAGCACCCCATCCAAAAGAATGAGCATGTTCATAGGGTTGAGAGGCAAGCCTCCATATCCTAAGCGGCAGTGCATCTACTGGGCTTACGACCCCTTGGAAGAATAGGCTGGTCCCGAGTACTGTCATTATAAGGGGTGCAGTTTCTCCAGCGATTCTAGAGACCGCAAGAACGATTCCAGTTAGGACACCGTTCTTGGCACTCTTCAAGGTGATAAAGAGTGTAACTTTCCATTTTGGGATACCAAGTGAGTGAGCAGCTTCCCTGACTGAATTTGGTACCAGCCTCAAAGTTGCCTCTGTAACTCCTACAACTATGGGAATCATTATTATAGAAAGCGCAACTGCACCTGCTGTTATGTTAAACGAGCCTATTGTAACTACTAGAAGAATATAGCCTACAATGCCTACCACTATGGACGGCAATCCTGTCATCACATTATTAAAGAACCTAACTGCATAAGCAAACTTGCTGTTGCCAGCGTATTCAGAAAGATAAACACCTGCTAGAATTCCTATTGGAACGCCAATTATCGATGCATACCCAACTACAAGCAGTGTGCCCTGTATTGCAGGACCTATCCCTCCGTCGCCCCGTATTATCGATCCTTGGGGTTCAGTGAGAAATTCGATGCTTATGGCAGCGATACCATTTTTTACAACTTCCAATAAAATGCTGCCAAGAAGTATCAACGCGAGTGCCACACATGCTATGGTTATGCCCGTAAAAACTTTGTTAACTATCTTGCGCCTATGATTTTTTCTTATAATTGTTTCTTGGATAATTGTTCTATAATCTACATCGCGATGGTAGTTTTTTTCTTTATTTGCCAACTTTACTACTCTTACTCCTTTGCTCCCGGACTAACTTTGACCATTTTAGATACAAGCAACTGGGCTCCAGCATTAATTCCCATTGTCAATAAGAACAAGACAAATCCGAGTGCTATCAAAGCAGATGAGTGAAATACAGTAACTGCCTCATTGAATTCATTAGCTATAATACTGGATAATGTCTGGCTTGGACTGAAAAGCGAATCGGGAATGGCATTTGCACCAATTGCATTGCCTATTACCATAGTTACAAGTATTGTTTCGCCAACTGCTCTGCCAAGCCCCATGATTGCAGCTCCAAGCAAGCCAGACTTGGCATATGGAAATAGGACTTTCCATACAGTTTCCCATCTTGTTGCACCCAAACTGTACGCAGCTTCCCTCTGAGAGTTAGGAATAGCCTTTAGTATTTCTCTGGAAATGGAGGAAATTATAGGGATGATCATTATTGCAAGTACTATTCCTGCAGTAAAGATATCCAGACCAAAGGGAGTGCGAGCAAAAAATGGTATTGTTCCTCCAAAAGCTTCGTAAAGAGGCCTCTCGATAAAATCGACTATCCAGAACCTGAAAACAAACAGTGCCCATAGACCATAAACTATGCTGGGAACTGCAGCAAGCATCTCGACAATAAAGCCTATGGGAGTCCCAATTTTTGGTGGAGCAATCTCTGAAACGAATACCGCAATTCCTAAGCTAATCGGAACGCCTATTGCCATAGCAATAGCAGAACTCACAAGAGTTCCAATGACGTATGGTAGCGCTCCATACGCCTCCCTACCGGATACCGGATTCCAGTCTGTATCGAAAATGAATCCTCCAAACCCTTCAAGAGAAAAGATGGGGATAGAACCTTCAAACACAGATGCTGTCACGAGTACTAACATCAACAGAGTATATCCTGCTGCACCTATCACGACCCATTTGAAAACTCTGTCGCCTCTTCTTCTTCCACGAAGAAAAAAAGAAGAAAGAAACATTTTTCGTTCTTTGCGAGATCCTTGTAAAATATTAAATCCCCACCGAATCATTTTAGAGCAGGCAAGAGAGGTATTTTATTATTGTCACTAATGAAAATATAGATCATAGTGAACTATATAGTGAGAATATGATAATTGATTCTTTCTCACCTCTTCCCAAGGGTGTTGGCATCCCCTATAACCTCCTTGCCTAGCTTTAATTGTTACACAGGTCAAGGATGAAGTTTGGAATCCCCAATCAGAACTAGGAGTGGGGGGCAACAGAATAGCTGTTGGGGATTCCGTGTTGTGGCGTAAAGGGTTATGATCTAGATAAAAAATGCACCCAATATACATTATATAGAATAACATCATCTAAATGTTCATCGATGGTAAGAAATATCAAATCGAATTCATGCAGATTACAGCGAAATGCGTGCGACTACTACCCATATGATGAAACATTTGATATTTGATATAGTACTTCAAGCATTCATTTCGTACTTTGTGAATCTTGTTTTTGGAGTGCGACTATACTAAATATGAGAGAGGATTCAATATGTCCGACATGTACCGATTCTACTATTTCCTTTATCCCTCTATCGATAGGTGAATCTTCTCGGCTAAGCATGAGTACAAAGTCGTGGCTTGAAGCCTCGTTATCGTCTGCTAGAAAAGGCTCCTACAGCCATTTCGAATTTGCTTCTAATAATTCCAGATTATAAGATTGGAGACATAATCAAACACACACTACATGTGCATCCTACATGTGAAAATCGATCTATCTAGGTTTCTTATACAAACGGTCAGTGGTTGTCCGAGTTAGATGTTGTTTTTTGTGTAGATTGCATGCGTAGATTCCTGTCAAAATCCTGCACTCAAATTCATTATTCTCACGAATGAATTCTTTCATCCGACAACGTGCGTTCTATCGTTATCTGTCTGATGTGTTTTCTTTCGTACATTTAACGGTACTCGTGTCACATATTACTTTGGGAGTCTATGTTTATTTGGTTCATTGCTCGATTATTGAAAAATCGCTGAAAATGAACTTAGTAGAAGTTTACAGAGGATAAGTGAATCATACTCTACTACAGCTATTGTTATTGTTGTTGATGAGGATGGGTTGTGAAGTAGAACCTAATTTCACTAGATCCTTTACCTAAAACTCAGCTCATCAGCTGGAAAAAAATAACGCAAAGATCGAGAAGATAATAGTTGAAATATAGAACATAACACAGTCAAAAGAGTAGAATGGACGATGCCTTAACTAAAATCCCATAAAAGCGCTGTAATTTAACAAGCTAAAAAATTGGAATAAATCTGACAAGCAATGAGAAGAAGCCAAAGTTATAAGGAGCAGAGCATTATATTTGTAGATTCTTAACATACACTAAAAGTAGGAGTGGTGGAACAAAACATGTTCTAAAGTACTTAACAGAAACTAATGGAAACTCCGCCGCTTTTCCATCTTTGGAATCTTAGAGAAAGAGATTCATCTCTATTACCTTAATTCGGTATGAAATATCAAAAATAATATTTAATTAAAAAGTACTTCCTCAACTCTGGCTGGGTCGTGCTGCCTCTGCTCTTCTGCATATGCAAATCATGCAAAAGTCCGTGCATTGCCAAGCTCATTACAAAAACGATAAAGTTATCCATAGATACACGAGCTTGCTTGTTTTATAAAATTACTAGCCTTTGACAATGTTTTGAATATCCTGTCTACTATTGGATATAGATTTGCACTTTTAGAAAGAGAGAGAAGAGAAGGATTCTATTTCCTAATCCTGTGACTCCTCTAGATCTCTTACATCTAATAAATTGTGAGATCCAGATCATTATCTATATACTACTTTATCAAAACAAGCGTAATAAAGTAAGATACGTGAAACCATTCGACTACTTTTTTATGGTTCGATAACTCATGAGAGAAATTGTAGGGAAACCATAGAACGCCTTGATCGCACAAGTGATGTCTACACCCTAATCAATGGGAGGTGTCGTTACACACATCTAATCGCCATATCTATACGGCACCTCTCTTTCGTTACCTCTCGTTTTTCCTTTTACCTACAATAGGCCTGAACTGCAAAGGAATAGACCATGGAGATGGAAATCAAAACCGCAGTAGGATGATCACGCTCACAGATAAATTGATAGAAAAGGGAGGCAGAAGAGAAAACGAAAACTCCAAGTTCTAATTGAAATATGGGGAATAAAGGATGATCAATAGAATAATTGGAAGATCTTTTAATCATACAACAATCTATTGAAAGAATAAGCGCGAGAATGGATAAAATGAAAACAAGGAAGCTCTTTGTTCATACAGCCTTGCAAGCAAGAACTCCGCCAAACCTGCAAAAAAAGAAATGTGAAGGAGTAGTAGTCAACCCCATCACTTTGGCTGGCATACTCTTTTGGATGACTACGACGACTACAACATTCTCTTCTGGTTGTACCTGCAGAGTAATTTGGCAAGAAGCGGAGGATAAGGAAGCAGAGCAACTACAAAGGGGGAAGTCTTACTAGTAATGGTTACACCACCAAGTTTTGTCGACCTCTCGGACGAAGAAGCATATGAGCAAGCACGTGAAAGATTAGTCTGCGATTATTGTGGCTACAAGTATTCTAGTCGTAAGTCGCTCAACGAGCCTATTGAAGTCTATAGTAGTCAACGCAAAGTGAAGCGTTGGGTCTGTATCTGTCGGGCATGTGTCCACAGGATAGAGTTATACGAAAGAAAAGTGATTAGAAAGAAGAACAAGATGGAGATTGAGAATTGCCTTTATTACTATGATGACAAGGATGTTTTGGAGTATGAAGAAGGAGAAGAAGAGGAATCATCATCAACAAGAACACGCCAGCTGGAAGACCATGAATTCTAGTTAGTTACTTAGTTGGACTTGTAACGCCCTCCTGGGTTGAGCTGAGTGTTTGTATCCTTAAAATGATGTGTATTTTGCTCAACTAAAAGGGCTTGCAAGTCAAACAAGATCTTATGGCAAGAACATAGTTGGATCCTCATGTATGAATCCCACTATGCTGGGCTACACAGAAAGGAGAAGAGAAATTCATTCTTAAAAAGCAAGAGATATGCTTCTTCAACATCGTTATTCCTCACTTCTACGTCAACTTCAAATTCTCTGACATTGAAGCCTTTATCATTTGTAGAATTTATTACTTCAGACAATTTGTACAAAGCTTTGACGATGTCATATTGCTTGTTCCTATATTGATTTCAAGCTCTACTTCTTTTGCTTTAGGACTCGTTCATTTACAAAACATATATTGATGAGATCCACTGTGAAAATTGAGTTGCACCGTTTTGTCACAGCAACATCAGATTCTGAACCGGGAGCAGAGCATAGATCTATTATTAATCCCTCACAGCAATTAAACCTTGAATTTACTGCTCTTAATGGGAATGGCTACTTACAGAGCCAGACTCTCTAGGTTTGGATCCGCTTGTAGACGGTATGACAGATTTTAGTATGGAGAAGCAGGAGAGGGCTTGATAATGAAACAGTCACCATCTTCTGTGAGAAGTCCTTGTATCACAACCAGATCAGTTTGTAAATAAACTACTATTTGGCCGTATTATGGCCTGCCCTGTAGAGGGCATTATGTAGGAGGCACAATAACTCGAGCGATTATGGATGTAATGCCGATGTTAGGCACATTCGATAATACGGAGCTTCAGGTGATCATGAGATCATGGCAGTGTTTTGGAATTGCAAGATCCTCCTCCCTTCGAGCCCCCATGTTTTCCTCTTTTGTGTACATAAAAGAACACGATACCTTGTCACACATTCGCTTAAGAATGATTAGATGTTGTTGATATTGCGGTTTAACTAAGAAATCAAAAATCAATCTTGCCTTTACCTAGAAAAAATTTAAAAGATAGGAACACATCTCATATAATATTGAGTTGACAGAATTATTTATATTGCGCCATGGTGAGGCTGGCAAGAGGCTTCCTTCTGGAAGTAAGGACTCAGAAAGAGCACTTACAGTAACTGGGAAACAGGAAGTTGAAAAGGTTGCGAAAGCACTACAAGCGCTTGGTATCAAGTTTGACTTTGTTGCAACGAGTCCGCTCAAGCGTGCAAATCAGACCGCAGCGATCGTGGCTAAGGCCTTAAAGGTAAAGAAAGGCAAGGTGGAGGAGTGGAATGAACTCAAGCCTGAGGGAAAGAGGCCTGAGTTGTATCGTAGGTTGTCACAGCTTAAGCCTCAATCGTCAGTTCTAGTTGTGGGCCACGAGCCAAATCTAAGTACCATGATCCATGAAATAGTCTTTGGGAACGGAAATGGCAAAATTGCGTTGAAGAAGGCCGGTATTGCAAGAATACAGGTAACATCATTTCAGCCAGATGCAAAGGCAGAACTGAGATGGTTGCTGACTCCAAAGCTTCTTAAAAATATGATCAATTGACCAATATATATGAACAATATAGACAATGTTATTATCTTAGCTGTCTTATTTGCATTACAGCGTAGATAAAAGAGTGAGAGTATCGGTAATAGATCTTGGCTTTAATTCCATCAAGTTAGTGAACTACGATGTCAGAGCAAATGGAATATTCAAGGCATATCAGCAAGAAGGAGTTAAAGTCAAGCTAGGCGAGGGGCTAAACCATCGAACAGGCTATCTCTCAGGACTGCCAGTACAGCGTACAATTGATGCACTCAAGATGTTTCGCGATATTATTGATTTTAATTCAATCGATCAGGTTTTACCTGTGGCGACAAGCGTTGTCAGAGAGGCGAGCAACAAGGACGATTTTCTAAAGCATATTTACGACCAGACAGGCTTCCAGTTCAAAGTGCTCTCCGGCCAAGAAGAAGGCCTGTATTCCTATGTGGGAGCACTCAAATCAATCTGTTTGCCGACCACACTTTTCTTCGACCTTGGAGGCGGTAGTCTAGAATTGGTGTATACTGAAAATTACTGCATCAAAAAGATCAGGTCGTATCCCTTGGGTGCGCTTCGGATGTCGAATATGTTTGGAGCGAAGAATGGCACTTTTTCAAAAAGAAACTATAGCAAGATGGCGCACTATATACTCGACATTCTGCCAGATAGAGAGGAATTTGGCATGAGCTGGGATACGACACTCATAGGCGTTGGGGGAACTCTTCGAGCAATGGCTCGCTACGACCAAGAGCTTAATGGATACGGACTTGATAAGATTCACCAATATGAAATACACAATTTATCGGTATCCTCCATTGCTAAGAACTTTTACAAAATGGATGCAGACCAGTTAGTAGAGAACAATGCAGTAGGAGCAGATAGAGCCGGGACTATTACAGCAGGATCAGCGATAATTAATCTGCTGATGGAAAAATTTGACTTTGAAAGGATTGTCGTTAGTGCTCAGGGTCTTCGTGAAGGCGTTGTAAGTGTATTTATTCGCGATCCCACGACTTTTTACAATAGAAAACTTAACAATGTGAAAGCCAAAGGATTTGTTACATTTTCGTGCAAACCGGAAATGCTTCCACATTATACATTAACTTTTGTCAAACCACTTGTAAGTGCGGGCTTGATGCGTGAAAAGGAGAAAATGATTCTTGCTCAAGCAATACGGGAGGTGGTAGATCTTCCTCTGATAACCAATCTGAATAATCTCTTTCACATCATGATAGATGAGGATAATCCATTTCTGAGCCACAGTGAACAGCTTGTACTTGCACTCTCAATAATTCATGCAAGAAAGGAAAAGGCTGCTGACTGGCTTTTTTCACGTTACAAATCAATACTTGAATCACAGAATAAAGCCTCAATTGGAAAGATATCTGCTTGTCTAGTGTTATCTTCTATCCTTGAAAAAGCAAAGATAGAGATTAAGCTCTCGATAAAAGGCAACAAAGCTGATATCAAGATAATACCATCTTCAAGGCAGTTCGTTCCTGCAACTCTACTTGCAGAGGCACTAAAAAAGTTCGAGCGAGCATTTGGTATTTCGGTAAATGGTTATATAGTATCTGAAAAGAAAGCGGCTCCAAAGGAGAGCATAATGGCGATTGACCGCAAGTAGAAAACAGATCTCAATAAATGGCAAGCTTATCATTGTAGAAGGAGTCGATGGTTCAGGCAAATCTACACAAGTAAGGTTACTTGAAAAGTGGTTACGCTATAGAGGCGTTCCTGTTTTTTTTACAGAATGGAACTCGTCAGAGCAAGTCAAGGGTATAATTTCAAAGGGCAAAAAAAAGAACTTGTTGACACCTACCACCTTCAGTCTCTTACATGCAACGGACTTTGCCGCAAGGTATGAAAGGAACATCTATCCGCTACTGCGCGCAGGCTATGTAGTGCTTGCAGACCGATACTCCTACACTGCATTTGCAAGAGATGTAGTAAGAGGCTGTGATCCACAATGGGTGCGCCATATATACGGTCTTGCAGTCAAGCCCGACATCGCGTTTTACTTTAGAGTTCCAGTTGACGTTTCATTTGACCGGATTGTTAAGAATAGACCTAGGCTGAAATACTACGAGGCAGGCATGGATTTAAACTTGAGCAACGATCCATATGAAAGCTACAGGATCTTTCAGGGAAGGATTATTGACGAATATGAAGCGATGGTTGAAAAGGAAGGGCTTACTGTCATTGATGGAACCAAGGATATAGAAGAGCAGCAAGAATTGATGAGACAAAAGGTATTGGAAGTATTACCGCAACTAATGAACAAGAGTGCCACTATTTCGGTGAGTTGAAAGTATGAGACAGATCCAGAGAAAAATAGGACAGAATTCTCATCCCATGAGGTATTATGGCAAGGGAATGCCATATATCGATGATGCAGAAGTTAAAGGTAGACTGATTGTTATAGAGGGACCAGATGCCTCGGGAAGGAGTACTCAAATTGGAATGCTTACTAACAAGCTTGAAGCAGACGGACATGCGGTGCTTAACACCGGGCTTCGTCGCTCTGAGTTAATAGGGGATGGAATATTGGAAGCAAAAAAAGAACACATGCTTGGGAGGAAAACCATGAGCCTGTTTTACGCAGCCGACTTTGCAGATCAGCTCGAAAACAAGATAGTACCCGCTTTGCGCTCTGGTTACATCGTCCTTGCCGACAGGTATATTTACACACTAATGGCAAGGGCGGCAGTAAGAGGCTTAAATAGACGTTGGTTGCATTATCTATTCGGTTTTGCACTAGTGCCTGATCTAATTTTTTACATCAATGTAGAAGCTGAGGATCTTGTGCATAGAGTTTTTCAAAAAAATACCTTTCTTGACTATTATGAGTCTGGGTCCGACCTTGGACTATCAGATGATATGTACGAATCATTTATCCTTTATCAAAGATTGATAGCAAAAGAGTTTCGCAACATGCAGAAGCGCTACAATCTTACACTGATTGATGGCAATAAGCCGATTTTGGATATAAATGCTGAACTACAGAAAAGAATTGACGATTTTCTTAAAAAACAGTAGAAGCGATATGGCACTCTATGATAATAGACTGTCTAATTTTCTTGAAGTGAAATTTCTCAAGAATTCTAAGAGACTTGACAAGAGGATCGAGATTTACCTTGAGGACCCAAGCAACGAAAAACACATACATGATGTCAGAACTTCACTTCGACGACTCGATACGTTTTATTCCTTGCTACCCAAAAAACTTCGCAAGCGTAATCGAAAACTGATTGAAAAGTGCAAGTCTTTCTTTAGGGCAAATAGCAAGATACGGGACCTAGACATAATCCGCAATAAAATTGCTGTATTAGCAAAAGGAGCGCCAGACGCATCCAAGCTAGATTTACAACTACAGAGGAGAAGAAAGACAGAACTTAGGCAAGCACTCAGACTTGCAAAGGCACTTGGGAAAATATCGTCATTGGCTATCAAGGGCATACCGTCTTCTAAGATAGAAAAAAGAATGAATAAGATAATTGAAAGATTGACCATTAGGATACAGGAAATGCTCCCTCTAGTACTGTCAGATGATACAAAGAAAGAGGAGCTACATAGTTTGAGAAAAAACTACAAGAAATTACGTTATGTTTTTGAAGTCTTGCCACAAAGTCATATCAAAAAATATGGCAAGAAACTAGATAGCATAATAGGCGGAAAAGACCTGAAAGAGATACAGGAGAAACTTGGTTTAATCCACGACAGTGATATTACAATGGATTATTTACAAAATAGTAGGCAAGGATTAGCCAAACAGCTTGTCAACAAAGAGACGGCTGAACGTAATAATCTGTATATAGAATTCGTCAAATACATAAAAGAATGAGCGTTATGCATTCTTACCCTGCGCAATAGAGGCTACCAAATTGACAATCAACATGTATCCTAGTTTCTGAAAATATCGAGCACTTTGAACAACCATCAAGTATTGCTCTACCACACTTGATACATACTGCCATCGCCGTAAGATCCTTTCCACACACTCTGCAACAAATGTTCACCATTGTAATCATAACTTACTGCACTGGCTTATTTTGATTGTCTAAATTTAGACCATAGAAGGTAGGTTTCTATATGATATATGTTAGATAACTTTTTCTTTCAAGGGTCCAAAAATACACCTACTGCTTATCACTAAAGGTTGACTGGAAACTCCAATAGCAGATTAATTGTGACGCTGTGGGGCCACACCATCAGCCTCCCGTTATCTAATGGATCTATAGAGTTATAGCTCCAACTATAGCCGTACAAATTTTTTCTATTGGATATGCACTTATACTCTATACTTTGAAAAATAATTAGTTGCGACTACACAACATTGTGATAGACGCTGATGCTTCTCCCTGTGGATATGTTGCATGGCATAACCATCATACAGGATATTCTCGGGTAAGGACTGTACGCCCAGTCCCAAAGAATGAGAAGTTTGGAGTTCAAAGAATGGAGATGTTGGCAATTTATTTTGCGCTTGCAGACAACCTAAGGAATATCCGAAAAAAGGCTTCCAAACGAAGGAAAAGACTTGTGATAATCGCTGTCAGAAGCGACTCCAAGTCGACAGTGGAGCAACTTCGAGGCGCTTGTCAGATAAGAGATACAACGATGCGTAGAATATTCTTTGCAATAACAAACTTGATTGCAAAAGTAAGGCAAATATTAATAGTATTCTCCCATCTAAAGCGATCCTACAATACAGCCGGCCTATTGCTAGATCAGAGAAAAATGAATGAAGAAAAATGGAAGACGATGGAGGATTTTAACATGCTACATCCTGTCATGTCCCCAGTGTTATAATTCTGAGAAAACCGTTTTATTGTTATATTCCTTAGAAGTACAAGAATTTGGGCTGTTATATAAATTGAATTTTTTCAAGCGAACCACCACCTCTTTCAAAATTTAAGACGGATGACATTTGTATTTCGAGAAATGCATATAGTCTTCTTCTGCATTAGGAAACTGCCACAAAAGTTAGTAAACATAGGCCTCTGACGAGTTATTGCGGAAGTATTCTAGGTGCTGTAAACGCTTTACGTCTGACTACTCGCAATTAGTTAACGGTCCTGTTCAATGATCATCGATTTCTCTTAACATAATTCCGTAATTCCACATGAGTATCTCTTCGCTCCTCAATGGATTTTACTCTTCAACAGCTTAATAATTGAACAAAGGAAATTTTGTTCAAACCCTAATTCCTTCTCTCTGTTATTGCGGTTATGCAGGGACTGATATGTCATATTACTATTCCTGTCATGATGCAAGGGGCCTTAAGCGCTCTAAAAATTTTACATTGCTAGTAGTGCATGAATACAAGTATCTCCCTAAATTAACTGTAGGTCATTTACTGAAGTCATCCATAAATAAATAAAAAGAAATATGACAAATTTTTATGTTCAAGACTGCAAAGCTAGGGGACATCTGGTGAATTAGCATCTTAGAGCAAATTCGCAAGTTAATTTACAAGTTAGAGAAAATAATGATGTCCGTAGATTATACTTAGGATCCATACAATTGAAAAAACCATCTAGATCTATATTTATCATAATAAGGAGCACTTCTGCTCACTTACAATAACTGGAGTTAATAATTCTCCTATCTTCACTTGTGAGAAGCAAAAATAGTACAATTTCCTTTTCAGGGTATGTCAAACTACAATGTTTATTCTAATCAGCATGCTGCATGGAAGAAAATCCTGACACATGTCACTCTCAAGCAAAAAGAGGTCTGTGTTATCATTGTAGAAAATCAATGATATCGAAAGACGACTGGGTAGTAAGTGTCAGAAGTGCAAGTAGGACACGGTATTATCACAAGCATTGTATAGAACAGTTGTATTTCTGATCTGATTGGATTTACCTATGTCAGATTAATTGCTAATGATATAACATCGAAAAATATCAATATGATCTCTCGTTTAGGTTACAATCTTATGGAGGGCAGGATTTTTAGTAGAAACCCTGTAGACCTGAAGTATAATCAGATGAAGTAAATTTCAATACCTCTCTTTAGTGAAAGATGTTTGATGTCTTATTACTAAGGATTGGGAACCTTTGAACTTTTGTGCACATGATAGTATTTGCTATGCTGCCGTTTTGCTTCGAATTAGTTTGCTTAAATGATAAGACTATCTCAATACTTTAATTCTTAAAATGCAGAAATTAATTCAACACTCAGAACTATGAGGATATATATAGAGATCAGAAAAATAAATCATTCTAAATAGACACCATCGGAAAGATACTTTACTACGCGGAATGAAACAAGTGACTTAAGAGATGAAGAAAAGGTATAGGTTGTACATGGAGATAATTCCGAATAAAACTACCAATAATCGCAGATGGCATTGCATGAAATGCAACTACTTTTGTCAATCATATAAAGAACTTCGTAGACACAAGATTGAAATTCATTCATATTAGTACAAGCCTGACAACCTTATCCGTACCCGAGGTGCCTTTTTCAAAGTGTACTACAAGCTCCACGAAATTTTCCACAAATTCGTGGTCGCTAGAACTATATCATGCTCACTCGCTTATGCTTAATCTAGAGCTGCTTTTCTTCCTTGATCGTTCAAACTCCGAGAAAAAATGAAAAATATTGTCATTATTACTGTTATTCAATCTTGATTTTTCTTCTTTTATCGCTGCTGGCATGTTACCAACCTCTAATCTTCTCTTTTTGTCCACAAAGCTATAAAGAAAATGATTGATTTCTTCTCTTCAAGTAGTGAAAAATAATCGACAAGGTGACCAGGGATCAAAAAAAGAAAAGATAGGTATAGCCAAAGGAAATTCGCAGTAAGAGACGAAGCAGCCCTAACCAGCAAGTGATTCTAATAGGTCTGGAAAATACACTTGGTGGCACTACACTGCTCTGCTACATCGACTAGCATCCTTCAGGAATCTACTAGATCATCAAACATTGCCAGCAGGGTTTATTATCCAAGGCCTACCTCAGTTGTTACTAAATGGACGGTTACGAGGCAAAACAGACTAGAAAACGATGAGTAGGGTATTGAACAAAGATCAGGTCATCTATATATATCCTAAAAAAATCCTGTTGCATGTGACGAATTCTATGATATCATGACTAATACATCAGGCACACAATTTTCACATTTATGATCTACGTTCGGATTTCGGAATATAGTGAAGCAGCTTTTAATAACTCCTCTATCTAAACTATAGAGACACAAACAAACCCGACTGGCCGAAACAGAAGTCTGATACACCATTCAGATCTGCACAAGAAGTAAAGGCTTCTTGCGCCCGGAAAATGGTGTCTGCCAGATGCGGTAATAGGTATTCCGCTGCTCTTGGGCAGTGGATAGTCCTAACGTATCTACCTGGCAAGGGCAAACCACGGGGCTATTAGGAACCTACGAGTTAGTCTTGTAGGGAAAGCCACATGTCTTCGAAAGCTGGTCGGGCTTCTCTTTTGTCTTATTAACTGATGATAATCAAAGATGTGCCAGACAACACTCCTTTTGAACTGTGACGGTATCTGTTGACAGATTATGCTATTCTATATAGATCAATATGAAATCAATGGCATAAGGAAATATAGTTAAGACATGGTTTTGCGCTATGACACGCCGGTTTATTTGCAAAATCAAGCATCCCAAAAACTTTGGGATTGCATTATGGATCATGGCTGAGCTGAAGAGAGGCTGCGGAACCATAAGCATAACAGACACAAAAGACTTTGGACAGCAGCAACCACTTCTGGATAAGGATTCACTAACGTTATGGCTTTATACTCTGCTTGGTAGTGGCTACATCAAGAAAGTAAAATCACTTCCGGATAGAAATCGCTACTCGTTGACTTCAAAAGGAGAAGTGGAGCTCCAATATCACACAATCTTTGAGGAGCATAAAATGTTCATTCAAAGCATGACATAATACTAGACCGTGTTGAGGTTGATGCATATTTTATGAAGGGTTGTGTACAAGATAATTCGAGCGCTACAACGTTTTTACCAACTTTCAACAGGGTTTCAGATGGGTGAGTAAAATGATAGTAGATAGATCCGATGATGATGATGATGCGGACAACAAGACAAAGTTTCAACTACTATTGATGATTCAAAAGCCAGCTTTGTACATTGTAAACCGTCCCATCAATATCAACGCTGTAGTCCGTGAGACATTCAAATTCTTATTATTGTTCTTCTTCTACTCCTCCTCTGCTGATGAAGAGTCATCAGGACAAGATCAAGAGCAAGAAGGAGAAGATGAAGATGACCTTGAAGGGGGTAACTAAACAACAATAATGACGATTCATCAGACAAGGAATCTTTAGAATGAAACTGAAATAAATAACACAGCTGCAATGATACCTCTTCTAAGCAATTAAACCAGTGGGTTGTCTAATCGTAGGACTCTTTGCGCTAGCAGAAAGATATAATTTTTTGTTTCCTCATCTCAATTCCAAGTGATCTAAGCGGATTGAAAGAACCGTGAGGCGAAGGTGCCTAGCTGTCTAGGAAATGCAGCGCTGCATTGAGTAGCTATTATTATATTCTCTTATTGTCTAGCAAGGACCTAATGCTACTTCGTGGCATTTTTACCACTCCTTTACACCCGACAGGCTGAGGATTCTTCACCTAGATTAACTTACAAAAGCCATAGTCTTAACCCTTGTCCACATGATCTATGGAGAGTCAATAGAGATAAATGAATACCATCGATGCTCATAAAAGAAACTCTATGCCTTCCATGTCGCCATAAAAAGTGATGCGATCTCTGCTGCACTATAATGGTTTTTAGCAATTTCAATTCGGTCTTTTGCCTCTGGTCTATCTATAGACCCTAGGTATCTCATGAGGTTCTGGGTTAGTATTTCTACTGCATAACCCGGGCAGTCGATGACTCTTGCTCTGGCCTTGTCTCGAACTCCCTGTCTGCTATGTCTACAAGGAAGTAGACGACAGAATTTTTCTTAAGCGATCGAATCTTAACCTCACTTGACGAGTGCTGAGCTGCAAAATTTTTGTTCTTGGTTACCATGTTCTAATCGATTTAAGAGAGTCTATTACTCCTACTTGTATAGATAGACACAAACTAGCAAAGAATAATGTTGGCAGGTTCTATAGTACCTATGCGTCCACAATATGGACAAAATTTCGGAATGGTCTTATGAACTGAAATGCTAATTATCTGAAACTTTGTCTTACATTCATTGCATGAAAAGGTCGCAGCTATCAATTTTAATCAGGATTTCTTGGCACAATCTTGCTTTTGAAGGTGTTGTCGTTAACTTTCTTCTTCTTCTTTCTCCTTCTTTGCATCTGATTCCGTAGGCTCAGTCAGCCTGAATCGACTTCCAACCTTTATAATGAATGGTCCTATAAATGTCGTTACTATTGTTACCACACCAAGCAGTGGCAGAATGAAAGGAGTAATGGCATTTACATCCTGTCCTCCCTTGGCAACGATCAATGATACTTCTCCTTTTGTAGCTGATATTCCGAGGCCTGCTCTAAGGGCAGTTGTACTGTCATATCGCGCCCTTACTAAAATGCCCGTGACTATCAGAAGCTTTGAGGCAAAGGAGGTCAATATGAGAATTATGGCAGGGATTATGAACGCAGGGATCAACGATACATTCATGAGCGCCCCTATTGACACAAAGAATAGCGCTGCAAACATATCTCGTAGGGGAATTGTGATTATCCTTGCCACTGCTGCACTCTTGCTCTCGGCTACAAGTACTCCTGCAAGAAAGGCACCAACTACGACAGACATGCCCAGGCCGTTTGCAAGGAATGACAACCCAAAGGCGATACTGAGGATCGTTATTAGGAGCAGAGCATAATCGTTTGTCTTACCAACCCGATCGATTATGCGAGGAATGAACTTGCTGCCTATCACGATTACGCTGCCAATGAATCCCCCAACTATTCCAAGGACGATAGCGATGTTCAAAATGGACATGTTACCGCCAGTTGCAACAAATGATTGCAAGACACCAAGAGCGCTGATGGCAATTATGTCCTCGACTATCAACATTCCAAGAATAAGAGTAGATGACTTGTCCCGTATTAAGCCTACATCCTCAAGTATCCTGATCGTGATGACAGTGCTTGTAATTGATAATGCCAAGGCAAGAAAGAGAGAGTCATAAAAATGGAACCCAAGGCTTTGAGCAATTAAAAATACTATCAATAGTGTTCCTAGTACCTCTGCAAGAGCAGTAGCTATGGATATCTTGCCCACCGATCTGAGTTTGGCTATTGGGAATTCGGTGCCAGTAACAAAGAGTAGCATGATTATGCCTAGCTCTGCAAAGAGATTTAGCGTCTCGGGGCTATTGACAAGGCTGAAAGGAGGGGTGTAGGGTCCAATTATCATTCCGGCAATAATATAGCCTATAACCATGGGCTGCTTCAGTTTGTACGTGATTGCAAGCATTATCGCTGCGACTATCATGATTACTGCAATATCTTGAACCACAAAGTCTATTGGATCATTGCCAATTGCAAAGAACTGTGGAAAAACAGTAGTAGTAGTAGTATTTCCTGCACTTGTTGTAGCCGCTGAAAGGTTCACTGCAATTGTTATGTTCAACTTACATAAAAAGACAAAGTGGGACGGAGGGAAGAGGAAGGAGGGATGACAAAACTAATTATACGAATACTACTACATTCAACCAATCCTGTTGCATTTTAAAATTAGCAAGCGCCGCCTCATCTACCTCGCATTTGGTGCGGCTACCTTTCTGATCGCCTATTCGGGGGGAGCGGCGTTACCTATGAGCGAACAGGAAGCTGAGACATTGATACGAGAGTTCTCGAGGCAGATAGGGAACATAGACCAGAACGGCATATTTCTGAACAATATCCGAATCACCCTGATAATGTTTATACCTGCAGTAGGGTCAGCATTTGGAGCATTCTCTGGTTTCGCCACCGGCTCAATTTTTAGCGCGCTTGCAAGCTCGACTCCCGCGCTAGGAGAGGTCTCGCCTCTTGCCATCTTGATGACGCCATTTGGCATAATGGAAGTGTTCGTATACGGCCTTGCCATGTCAAGGAGCGCAATGCTAATCTATTACCTTCTAAAGAGAATGCCTTGGCGTAAATACCTCGTCCCAACTCTGATAGAACTGGGTATTGCCATGGGGGTATTATTTACAGCCGCAGTAGTAGAATGGCAAATGATAGAACGATTCGGCAGTAGTCTTGACGAGAGCATGGCCCTTGATCCAATGGAATCATGAGGATTCTTACAGGCAGCACGCTGTGCATGATTGCGCATCTTTTTTTAGTAAAATTTATCTATTGACCGAAATTTTTTGTTACAATTTTCAGCTACTGTGATCTGTTATTGCTCTTGCATAGACTGACTGACCGACCATACAATAGAGTAGTTCTTGAGTACCGAGGCTTATTGGCTATGAAACACTACAGAGGTAATATACTCCTGCCACATAATTGTCCCGACAAAGACATATAACAGTCAAGCACGGAGAATATATACCTCTGCGTAGTATAAGATGCTTCATTAAAGTAACCAAATCTAAAGGTTCTGAAATCTCAAACAAAAAAGAATATATAAAAAGAAAAAAAATTATTGACTTTCTCCACATGCAGGACAGATCTTCTGTGACTTAGGCATCTTTGCGCCGCATTCAACACAGTATCTAATTAAGCCTTTATCATCGCCCTGCATAATGCCAACAGACCTATTTTGTATTGATGACATACACAAAAAATAGCCCCATTTGGTATTTAAACTCCGGCTAGAAATTATGGTATGTTTGCCTCTTTGTTTGATCTACGACCACAACAGATAGGTCGCTGAACTCCTTTCCTTCAAGGTCGACGACCCTGCCTCTGAATGCGGTTTCCTTATCCGTCGTCAGATGCTCAAAGACCCAAACCTTCAGCTTAGTGGTGTCGATTCCACTTTCACGCAAGAATTTTGCAATTTCGGATTGCATAAAATGTCTTGATCTATCTCTGGGCCAAGGCCGAGGTAGCAGTATTACACTTTTACCCTCACTAATTGCCCCTAGCATTTCCCGCTTTTTATCCTCAATGTCATCTGTTATGTGGAAGGTAACAATGAAAGCCTTGTCGGTAGGGACGTGTGCTTTGGCTGCCGCCACTTGGATGGAGCTGATGCCGGGAATGATCTCGACATTGTCGCTTCCAAATATTTCAAGCAGCCTGTCTACAACCTCTGATTCAGAGAAATTGACATCACCTGTAAAAGGTACAGTGCAGTACTCGCCATCCTTCATTTTCGCATAAATATCTTGATAAATGTCCTCTTGTGTCTGCATTGTGACCTGGAATACCTGCTGCTTATTTTTGTCAATAAAACCTTCAATTGTTGATAGTGTATACTTGTAGCCTACTACGTAATGCGACTTGGCAATGGCTTCCTTAGCTATATCAGTAAGATATTTTGGCGAACCAGGACCGACACCTATAACGAATAGCTTTCTTAGCAATATGTGAACTGTAGGCAACAGGTTGCCTAATTATACTATTACTTTGCAACCACTATATCATACCCTACAATGCGTTCTCTTTACCTTTGGGATCTTGTAGGATAACCTGAGATTTTCCGTTGCAGATATTTTATATCTCCCACTTGATAAATAGAGCATCAAACAACATTTTGGAGTACAAGTCTTAAATTTAGATCATGTTTTTATCAAATTCATAAGTGGTCTCCAATCCATGCGCTGAAACTCAAGTGGATCTTTTACAGGATATTTTACCCATCCCTTCACTATTGAGAACTTGAAAACCTTGGCTTTGTAGCCTGTATTAATTTTCACCTTAAGAAGAGTCCCCCAATCCTTTTCCTCTGAGAAGACGTCCAGAATTTGACTAAACGGAACCTCGAGGTTTTCAGGGCTCTTGACGATATCTTTTTTGAGGTGTTCTAGATTGTAACCTTCTGCCGGCCTAAAGACGTTTTCACCTGCTTCAAAACGCTTTAGTTGTCTAATGGAATGGGTTTCATGCATTTTATAAGTCATCTCTGTCTTTGTGATAAAGGCAAGACGCTTGTCCGTAACTATTAGCATGCCTTCTTTTCCGCGCTTGAAAAGTCCTTCCTCTCCTCCCCATACCCAGAAGAGGTGACCTTTGATCTCTTCATCCCAGTCAACCAATTGCAAGATACGCAAGCAAATGCTGTATTATAATTTATTGAGGAGAGAAAGACCTCACAAGCAGGATTGGATTGACGGCTCTAGTTTCTCTAGTTTAGAATTGGTGTGCCTTGTTAAGCAACATTGACTATCTGAAATTTATGGCATGATGGAGCTAGCAATTGAAACCATATGGGATATGAATTCATGCAAACAGCACGTTACTATCTGTTATATTCAATATCTTTCGTATTATATTGCTTAACCGCACCGTTTCGTTTGTCATTACGATCACCTTCTGAAAAATCCGCTAAAACCACGAAGAAGAAGACACTCCTCGTAGTGGCCATAGCTGCAATATCCACAATAGCTGCTGCAGTCATAATAGGACAGTTTTTTGTTCTTCAACAACACCAACAGAACCCAGAAGCGCCCAATGTGAAGCTTATGACATTTGAAGTAGATAAACAAGAAATAACAGTTGGAGAAAGCACCACTGTTTTGATCAATGTGCAAAGTTCTGAAGATATTGTAATTGATAACGCCAAAGTAGTGGTGACAATTGAGCCATCGGGCTATGAGCCATTTCTATCAATAAACAACAGTCCTATACAATTGCCGGTATTTCTCGGCAAAGACGCGAGGACAGGCGAAGTCAAAGTTTCTATAACTGCTATAGCGTCTCCTGCTAAAGAAGCAGTGTATCTGGTAAAGGGGATAGTTTTTGTGAATAATGCTCAAACAGACATCAAAGAATTTCCTCTAACCATACGTCAGTAAAATAATAAACACGAACTATATACCTATCTTTCCCATGTTACGCCACATGGATGGATGGAATGGATGTATTACTTTGACAATGATAACATGTACATCTTAATTCATTTGGTGGCTAGGCAAAAATTTTCATGATTGTCAATTCTTGAAGTTTGGCTTTCAAGTTCCCGTTAGACAGAATTTTTGCTGTCCGGAAATTTTATGGTATTAGCAATGTTCTCAAAAAAGGCGTCGAGAGAGGGATTTGAACCCTTGTTCGTTAAGTGAAGATTCATTCCTTTCATATGAATTAAAGAATCAGTGCAGCGGACAGCTTTAAGGGTTCTTAAATTATCCAAAAATAAGTTTTTCATATTACTGCTGAATTTGTCCGCCAATTGTTAAAACCAAGTTCAATCTAATGCCGTAGATAACCAGATTGATAAAAATGGACCTGGTGGGATTTGAAGCCACGACTTCAGCTAATTAATATTTTTCATGTACGTCTCCCCGCCCTATCCAAAGAACTGAGCGTTTAGAAAAGTGACTAAATATTCGGGATTATATTGCCTGTGCTGGCATCCACCTAATAAGAAGAGGATCTTTACACACTTGCAGTGATGATCTATTAGGTAACTATACGACGTAGATGCACGTAAAAAATATTATCTGCACGACAGAGTTTGGTAATAGATATTTGCGTACCTATTAAAACAGTATCCCACATAGAGAATATCATGATCTAGTCATTCACTAATTTGCTATAGATCATATAGATAAGGGTTAAAACTTGCCGTAAAGAGCTAATCTTGGTGAAAGCTCAGCCTGTCTGGTTGTGGACTGAAAAAGATACTATGCAGTAGTAGTATTATGTCTGTAGTGGATAATAGTTGCTACTCAATGCAGCACTGCGTTTGCCAGACAATTTTGCCTTTGCGCCATCATATACAATATCAGGTGACCACCAGAATTGGAATCCTCTTATGAGGAAAAAGGTAATCGTATACTGTCAATATTAGAAGATGATATAAACTACTGCCTTGATGTGTTAAGATTAGATAACCATCGTGACGGAGAGATCGAATCAAAGGTTAAGAAATTATTATATGCTCAAGATACAGCGTTCTTTAGTACATATCACAAGCGTCTACTAGCATTAAAAGTAATAGCAGATTTTGTTACCGTTACCTCTAATGCTCTCAGTCGATCTCAGTTATATGACTTTCTCATGCTATCTACAGCTGCTCTATCATCAAAAGGAATGAAAGAGTACAAAATGCTACAAGAAACAACAAATGATATGATTTTTAAGATATATGGAGACCTCATAGAAAATTATCAAATTGCAAACGATATTCTGAGACTTAATTATCCACAGATCATAGTTGATGTCGTTGCTGTTCTCAGCAGAGGAATTGATATGAGCGGCAAAGAGGTATCAGTTTATAGAGTATATAATTACTATCTTTCGCGAAAATCACAGCCCATAAGCAATATCACAAGTCTACATATTTCAAACATGACGTCTGATGCAGGCAAAAATAGAGCAGACTATGATACCCGCAATAATAATCTCGTCCAAACCCTTGTTAGAATCACAGGTAGAAATGACAAAGAGATTAGAGAGTCTTTGACTAGGTTAAACGATTTAGATATGGAGAGGATAAGAAACCTCTGTGTCAACTACCCCAAGATAGACAAGTACTGTAGACTTGTGGCATCGGATAGAAAATGTTTCATAGATGAGATTGAAAGAGAGCATAAGGGCAACAAGCTTACGAAATACCAGCTCCACATTGCTGTTGTGTCTATAAAGAAAGTTCGTAACTATATTGAAAACGTGCTTGACAGAAAGTTTGTTCCTCATAGTTCACATCATATCAATCATACCAAGCATAATCTGGAATATGGATATCAGGTTATGGGTCTGATTGGAAGTATTAAGAGAAGAGGAAAGAAAGAAAGTGGTAGCAAGAGAGGAATATAGGCATCAACAAATTGATGATCAAGATATTACATTGGCACTGTTAGGTTTGTCTTAGACTTATCAAAAATTTTTGCTTACAAATAATGCCTCCTCCCATACAAATGGACCTGGTGGGATGTTTTGAACTACGAGTTCAGCAAAGTCATCCAGTCTTGTATGCAGAAGATAAAAAGCTCGTCAGGTTCTGCTTAGTATACTCCGGATGATTTGCGAACAGGATGAGATTACTGTTAACCTTGGCTCCTATAGGGAGCGGATCAATATATTTTGTATCAATATATTTCGTATGTGTGAGACATGATAAATTCACTCATACTCTTCATCTTTTTTCTTGATCATCTTTGTAATTTTGGGTATCCTAGACACCCCAACAGCAAATCCTGTCGCAACAACTGCTAAAAAATAGTATTCGTAGCCAATAGCCATTCCAATTGATGCGGCAAACCATATAGCAGCAGCTGTAGTCAGGTTTGTAACTCTCTCATCTGCCTCGCTCTTTAGGATTACACCAGCTCCAAGAAAGCCGATACCAGAAACTATCTGCGCCGCAATTCTGGATGTAGAGTTAGGATCCACCACTGAAGAGAGGAATGTGAATATTGCAGTACCGCCAATAACAAGACATTGAGTACTGATCCCTGCAGGCTTTCCCTTTGACTCTCTTTCTACACCAATGGCAAAGCCTGCAGCTAGGGCAATGCCAATATCAACTAAAAATCGTAGTTCATATCCTGTAGGGATGCTTTCAAGAACCAATCAAGTCTTTGACCATCTTCAGATATTAAAATATGGCAATATCCAATACTAACAGTGTTTGTCATAAAAAGAAATAGATTTAATTCTTTAGTGATAAGTTTGTGAATTATTACCTTTGTCATCATTGCTTAATCTGATGAGTCTTATCATTTATGCTTAGTTAATTGATGGGATAGTCTAGAAATAGTTTTGCTAAATAGGATATCTGGTAAATGAGAGGATGCGTTATTGTGATTGCTGTTGAATTTGTCAGATAATTGTCAAAATCAATCTCAGAGTAATACCGTAGTTGTACAACAGGAAAAAGTGGAATGGGTGGGATGATTTGAACCCCCGACCTCGAACTTATAGCCAGCGAAACTGTAACTTATGATGAATCTCCTCCACCACCTCATAATCTTACTCCAGCAGAAGCAACCACTGAACTAATCACCGATGTAGAGAATCTAGGAGATGATGTTCCTCAAGGCACAAAGACAAGCATCAGTGCACCATTGAAGGAAGCATTAACCATCTTGACTGATGACAACCTAGAGAATGACAAGTCTGCATGTTGCAAGCTTGATGCTTCAATAAGACAGATAGATGCAGCTTAGAGGCGTGGTACCCTGACAGGAGACCAAGCTAACTACCTAAGAACACAAGCTACAGATATCAGAACTGAGTTAGGCTGCTAAAGAAGTAAATGGAAAATAGGTACTAATATTGGTAATTAATAATAATGGTACAGTTGAACCATTCTGTGATACCTGAGCTTTGCAAACCCGTGCTTATTTTTCCGTGATAAAAAATAAGGAAAGTAATAATTTCTTTTCTATTCTGTTCTATGGATGGAAGCATCGTCCCTTTGAAGCGTTGACCGCTAGGCTGCTCTTGCACCCTCTAGCTTCCGCTTCTTGTAGTGTTGGAATAGTAACGATTGTGATAGCTACCATTCCAAACAAAGCTACTGCTGCTACTATGGCAATACTACGAATGTTGTGTTATTCATTCTGAGCTTTGGAAAGGAGGATAGAGTTTGAGGCTTTCTGCAAGTAGGCTCTAGAATCAGACATTTTTACGGGAAAATGAAAATGCTGAAAGGAGCAAGCAAAGGGTGAGTTTTCTTTCAACAATTGAAGAAGGGCTTACAGTTAACAGACGGCAATCTTGCCGCTCATTCGAGGTCTTTTGAGATATAGATATGCTTATCTACAGTTGGAGACAGAGCCTGTAACACACCATTAAGAGTAACACACTCCCATAGGAGAATTAAGGCAGACCTCTTTTACCTCGTGTTAACAATGGTATTTATGACCGCTGTATCGCTTCGAAGTTTCACAGAAAATAAAAAAAGGCATGAAACACCGAAGCAGAATAGAAATAGCAAGCGTGATTTTAGAAGTTGCAAATGGCGGAGGCGTTACAAAAACTAGGATATTGACTGGGGCATTTCTTAGCTATAACCAATTGCAAGAGTACCTAGTATTTTTAATTCAAAAGGATTTAATTCGCTACGACAAAGATACTCAGACATTTAAGACTACAGAAAAGGGTCTAAGGTTTCTTCAAATCTATAACCGGATGCATGAGATATTATAAAGACACCAGAATAACAACAACGACCGCTATCATTGAACCAGATAAAATAACTCTGCTTGTTACTCTAAGCAGTATGGAAATCACCCTACCGGGCGAAGTCTCTACATACTGAGCATACTATGGATACAGTCAGAGAACTAAAGCCTTATCTACTGCAGATACGGGGTTACAATTCCAATAAGTATGGGACCTCTGGTAGGCGTCATTAGCATAAGTGAAAGAATAGCAGGAGAGCTTACCATTGTCAAATAATAATAATAATAATAATAAACCTTTAGCTAAACTGCTTGTTGTAGATGATGACCCTGATATAGTTCAAGTTCTCAAGATGGGTCTGGTCAAAAATGGATTTTTGGTTGAGGCATTTACTAATCCAGAAGAAGCGTTACAAAGCTTCAAATCAAATGCAGAGATCTATTGTTTATTGCTGTCTGACATGAGGATGCCTTCGTTATCTGGTATTCAACTGTCAAAAAAGGTCAAAGAAATCAATCCCAACGTAAAGGTTGTTCTGATGACTGCTTTTGAGATAAGAGATGAGGAGTTTTCTAAAGTATTTCCTTCTAGTCGAGTTGATGGTTTTGTGCAAAAACCGATTGGCATTAAAGATTTGACTGATAAGATTTTGAGTCTTATAGGCGATACATCGAAGAGAAAAAGGGATGAAGGGGAAGGGTAAAAGGAGTTAGGGGTAAAGACATTGACGAGAATTGAGAGTAAAGACAATGTAGAATCAATCATGAAATGGTTTGATAAAGAGGTGGAAGATGGAGAGAATAGTATCTTGATATATCCCAACTTGCCGACATTCCGTCAGATTTATGCCAAATATGTTAAAGACCAGTTAGCAGCAACAAGAGAGGACGAAGTTGAAGAAGCTAACAATAATAATAATAGTTCCATACACAATAATAATAATAAACAATCAAAGTCAAGAATCATACTTATTGCACCATTCTATGAAACAGTAGACAGTGTAAGACACCAACTCAGTGCTTTTGGTGTTGAAAACGTGCAGCGGCTTATAGATACGGGTTCGCTATTAGTAGCAGACTCATTTCACTCCTTCTTTCCAGACATAAATGGCATGAAAAAGCTGATTGACTCCCTTTCACAGCGTGCAAGAAAAGAAGGTAGAACTGGAGTTACTGCCATTGTGGATGTGGGCTTTTTCTTTCTATTTGGTGGAGATAACAAAGCTGTAGATTTGATAAGCTATGAAGCAGCTTTAGCACCAAAAACACAGGATAGCAATGTCAAAGGCTTTAGCTGCTATCATTGGGGAAACTATGGGACTCTTACCGATGCAGATAAAGAACAGATTACTCTAAGACAAAAAAAGAAATTGCTTGAAGTTAGAGAAATGAGAAACTATTCGTGATGCAATAATAATATCAGTGTCAAAATTGACCTGAGTTTAAGTGCAATATGACTTTACTTATAATGACTTTGAACGCAATCCAGTAAGACGGCTGCTAGCATGGCTTTTTTGAATCACCATAAGTGATACGACAAAGACAAGCTAGGTAATTGTTGATTGTGATTCTAAGAGGCACTATTGAGGTGACGACCGCGACGTAAGAAGAAGAAGAATAAGATTTTGGGCTTTAGGAGTAAAAATGGGAGGATAAATACGGCTCCAATCTATACAATAAAAAAGTAGTGCAACAATCATGTAAATTACTCATAATCTTAATTCAAAGTGGGTATTAGTCTTACTGTGTCTATCAGCGAAGAAGGCGTTATGACAAATAGAAGCCGTATCGAGATTATAGGTCGGATTCTTGAGGCAGCAAATGGTGGTGGTGGCTGCTCTTCAAAGACTAAGATAATGTACTAGGCATCACTTGGTTATGGACAGGCCAGAGAATATGTGAAGGATTTAACTGATAAGGGCTTTCTTCTCTACGACTTGATCTCACAGAAATACAAGACAACAGAAAAGGGTCTAAGGTTCTTCAAATCTATAATCAGATAGTGGAGATGATAAATCTATCACAACAACCCGAACAATTGCAACAACAAGCATGGATTTAGACTAGGCAAGGTGAAATAAGCGCCGGGAGAGGGATTTGAACCCTCGGGACCCTTACGGGTCACAAGCTGACCGATTTGACGAATTCCAGGCTTGCGCCCTCCCGGGCTAGGCGACCCCGGCATCACATATATGCCGACTAGTTAACACATCATTATATTAATTATAGCAAAGACAAAGCTAAAAATTGAGGAACGTTGCTTCAGTTAGTACTTTTGTCTACTCAGGGATTATCTGATGATTGCAAGGCCGGAAGTCATGTAGACTGTAACGATTGTATGTGCCGTTGTCACATTCCTGGCACAATTGAAAACCTTGCAAAGAATATTGCCAAGCTAGATCGCAAGCGGCCAGGCATTGGCGAAACGCTTTAAATGCTCTCAGATTTCATCTGCATTTTCGTTTTCAAGTTTATCTAGGTCGACTTCTGATGGTATCGGAACGTTAGTCGATTGCTCGCCCTTTGACCGCCATGCCTTTGGATAGGTGTTGGGTTTCATGATTATGCGTTTCATGACAAACGCTATACCGCGAATGTTCTGCTCGATCTCTTCTTTTGTCATTGCCGTCTGTGCCAGTCCTACTATCTCACCTTTTAGAGTGTATACGCCTACAAGCTCTCCCTTACGTAGGTCTTTTGGCACTGCTATTACACCTGGCACTGCAAGCGGTGCACCATGGCATAGGGCATCAATTGCTGTGTCGCGTACTGTGATGGCCCGTATTGCCTCCAGGCAGTGCTCTATTGGCAGGATTAGCCTACGCAACTTTTCCTCGTCCCTTTTTTCCTTATAACGCTGGTAAGCGTCTGCAATATCGTGCAGGCGTACAAGACCTTCATTCTGTTCTGATAGGTTGCTTACCCTTGTCCTGCGTAGCTCTACCATCGTGGCTCCAGACGATATCACCTCGCCAATATCATAGATTATCTTTCGAATGTATGTGCCCGCCTGGCACAGGATGCGCATAAGCACAAGCCTGTCATAATTTTCAAGATAGTCAAATTCATATACACTTCTCACGCGGGTCACACGTCGGACAGATGAGCGCTGAGGCGGCCGCTGATATATCTCACCTGTAAATTCCTGCATCACTCTTCTTACCTTATCTGGTGAAACATGTGAATGTAGGCGCGCAAGCGCATAGTACTCTTTTGGTCCTAACAGCAGCACAGACAGTGCCTTGGTGCCTTCTCCCAATCCGATTGGCAAAAGACCAGTTGCGCCTGGGTCAAGTGTACCACTGTGGCCTGCCTTTTCTATCTCCAATATGCGCTTCATCCATGCTACAACTTCGTGGCTTGTAGGGCCAGCTGGTTTGTCCGTAAGTACTAGTCCATAATACAGCAGCGATTCAATCGGTCTTTTATCAGGGTAATGGCCGTAGTTGTCGTTGGTAATGTCATCGTCTATCTTGGTAAGGTTCTCCAACTGTGGCAGCATAATCAAGGTGATACTACACCTATGTGCCGTTTAACTATTAATTTGGATATCTCTCCAAGGGAATCAAGGGATAGCCAATCTGTGTTAAGAACATAGTCAAAAACGGTCAGGTCTTCTCCAAACCGAAAGCCATACAGCCTGTGATATATCTTTTTATTCTCCTCATCCCTCAGCTTGGTTATCTTTTTTGCCTCTTCAAAACTGATACCATCGCGGTTGGCCATCCTCTTGGCGCGGTTTTCCGATGATCCTCGAAGCCAAAACTTGATGATGATTATATGTTGCTCTGATACAAGCCAAGGCAGTGTGTAGCTTGTAATTACTGCCCCTCCCTTCTTTACTATCTCAATGAGCTTCTCATCTACTTTTTTGTCAAAAGAGGAATCTGATTTGCGTTCCTCCATGAATTTTTTTGCTTCCGTAGTGTCCCACCAGTCATCTCTTTTTACCGAGTATCCTTTGTCTTCAGCAAGCATCTTTAATATGTCTCCTCCATTATACATCGCAATGTCAAATCCTTCTGCAAGCTTGCAAGCTATGGTAGTCTTGCCTACCGCAGGCCAGCCTGAAATTATAATACTAAATATTTTATTGGCAACCATCTTATCCTGTTATGCTTGGCATGCCTGTCTTGGTCACCTTGTTTATTATTCCACTGAATGCAAATGAGGTTAACAGGAACCAGCCCCACAAGTAAACCTGTCCGGGTACTCTGCAGGGACCAGTAAGGGTAGTGGTTCCTCCATCAGGATCTATTATAGGCTGACCATTTCCATCCAATTTTGGTTGGGTATCCGTTTGCACATTTGCATCACTACATGTTATCCATGGAATGTATATCGGTGATAGAGAAACAGTTGCACCAAATATCGCAGGGAACACGAAGATCCAGATGAGAAAGGACGGTATCATATAGATAAACATAGGACGCATCTGCTGTTGTTGCATTTCAAGGGCCATCTTGTTGACGTAGGCTTGTTTCTTTTTCAGTTCTTCGATTCTTGGTTTATCTTGTTTTTTAATCGCGTCAGTATATTGCTTTCGCCATTCATTTGTTTCCTTCATGACTCTGTTCATCCTTTCGATGTCTGTGGTCTTTTTTCGAAGCATTGCAAATGCAAAATTCAAGCCCACTGATATCAATAGCGCAATAAGCATGGCACTTACTATATCTGGAAATATTGGATGTGTGGTATATTGGGGCGATAAAGGCCATTGCATTAACAGATCCTGCAGCAAATTCAACTTCCATCTCCTAGCAGAATCTTTGCTATATTTGCTGCTGCTTCGTCAATATGGCCATCATTGTTCATGATTATGGCAAAAGGCGCACCTGTCAGAATAGAGCAAGACGCCACCATGACCCTTGAGATATCAAGCTCCTTTTGGATATTTTCTGCAGAAGCAATGTCTCGCTGGCGAGTTTGATCAGACTTGCGTCTTTCTGCTATCTCGCGTGGATCTGCAGCAACCATGACCATATTTGTCGGCTTCATTATGCTTAATAGTCTCATTGGAAGGCCAGGATAGTATCCCTCATCTGTGTTGACAAAAAGATGAGTGTCAACGATCACTATGTCGTCATTCATTTCTGTGATTCGTTGAGCAGCCAAATCCTGCAGGCGCCTTTGATCTTCTACCGCCAACTTGCGTAACTCATCACGGTTCTTGAGGCCCACCTTTTTAGCTTCTTCAAACATAATTGTGCCAAAAATTACGACTGCAGTCTTACGCTTCTGATTTAGCATCTCAGCTGCGCGGGTGATGAGGGTAGTCTTTCCTACACCTGGAATCCCGACAACTATCGCACGTTTATTTTCTGCCAATTAGAGCCGCCAAACTGGGCATGTAGGTATCGACCTGCTCCTTGACCAGCGTCTGGTAGTAGCTTACCATGATACTGACCATTAGCAGAATACCAGTTCCTGTTCCAAAGACACCTAATACATCAGAAACGCCAGCGAGAGTACCAATGATCATACCGGATAGTAGGGTAAGTGCAGGGATGTATTTATTGAGAAGGCCTTCTACGGATCCTTCGGATCGTCTAAAGCCGGGGACCTGCACATCTGCATCAAGAAGGTTGCGGGCCGCAGTTTTTGCAGAAAGACCGCCAAGCTCTACCCATAGTCTAGAGAATACTGTGACTATTCCTGCCATAAATATTACATATACTACAGCCCTTAGAGGATCGGCTGCTGCCGCCTCCAGACCTCTAGGAGGGGTAATATAGTACAGGACGCCGCCTGTGGGAGTTGCTTGGCCTCCTCCTCCTTGAGCAGTACTAGGATCAAATGTTGCGATCCAGTTGAATGCAGGATTGGTGTTATTTGGATTGTAGTTGGCCCAAAGCATCTGTCCCATAAAGACAGCATTGGCTAGAAGTGCAGATGCCAGTATTACTGGTATAACTGAAGTGTAAAGCAGTTTGATCGGGTATACTGCAGTAAAGCCCCTATACTTTGTTGACACTATTGGAACATCCACATGTACTCCTTCAATATACACGAGTACCAGTATAACTCCTATTGTCAGGGCCATTACAAACAAGCTTGGCAACTGGCCAGTACGAAAGATCGCGTCAGCTCCATGCCCCTCATAAATTGAGAATATTGTGAACGGAACTACACCTAGCGGTCCGTCGTCTGCTGGGACTGGACTGAATATACTCCACAGTATCGTTTGTGCGATGCCTGCCATGATGAACAGACTTAGGCCCGAGCCGACACCCCATCCCTTCTGTACCATCTCGTCCATTAACATGACGAGTACACTGGCACCTATAAGCTGGCCAATTACTACATAGATGGCGTACGGGGCATTCTCGTGGGTTAGTGGTCCATATACACTAGCCCCGTATAGCGCACCTTCTGCTACAATCACTATAATAGTGACTATCTTTGTCGCTGAAGTAAAGAGCGACCTGTCATCAGGGTTCTTAAAATCCATCTTGATCAAACCAGATCCCTTTAACAATTGCATAAGCAACCCTGCTGTGACTATGGGTCCAATTCCGAGTTCCATGAGTGTTCCTTGTTGAGCGGCGAAAATTACGCGTGCAAATGCAAGAAAGTCAAAACGTGGGTCATCAGTTACACCGTACAGAGGGATCTGTGCCATTACCAAGTAAGCGAAAAGGGCGATTGCCGTCCAGACAAACTTTTCCTGAAGAGAGATTTTCTTCTTTGGCTTTGGAACTTGAGGAACGTAAACAGACGCGGTCTTTATGAACCGCCTAACCGGATTCTCAGTTGTTGTCGTGCTGCTCATCTGTTATGACCCCGCCACCTGCAGCCTCAATTTTTGACCTGGCACTCTCTGTTATCTTAGATACTTTGACGGTATAAGCTCCGTTGATGGAGCCTCCTCCAAGCAGCTTATCATAACCTAGCGAGGTCAGATCCAGAACAACTCTGCCACTTTCGTCGGTCTTACCATGCTTGGCAAACACTGCATCCAAGTCTCGGATATTAACCCATCTCTGCACGAGGTTGGGGTTAAAAGAGTTAAAAGTGTCATGACCAAAGTGCTCCGGCTCTTCGAGGATTGTACGTATCCAGAAGTGTTTGTGCTTCCCTGCACCTCCGACACCTCCTCTACTCCCAGCTGCCCTATGCTGGCCTACTTGGCCCCAGCCGCAGTATCTGCTACCGCGCTGTCTTCTACTTTTTCTAAATCTGATAGCCATAAATCATTATCACTCGCTCTGCATCGTTGAAATTATATCTATCACGTTCACCCGCACCTTAATTAAGTCTTGCTGCATTAGAGCATCCTCTTGACTATCTCTGATAGTTCGCCATCCTCTCCAAGAACTCCATCTTGCATGTACTGAGTCTTGGTCTTTCTCTTAAACCCGCCCTTTGGAGGGCTAAGCGCAAACCATGGTTTGATCCCTTCAAGCTTACTCATTGCGACTTTGTTCTCCGCTATTGCAGATGCAAGGTCTTCCATACTACTGTACTCTTTTGGGAGATCTGGCTTTGTAATAGGTTTGTAACCTGCCTTTCTGCCTCGCTTTTCAAGAAGTTCTTTGACTATGCTAGCATCTGCCTTTGTCCATGCTACCTCATCTTTTACCTTCCTTAACATACCTAGATACTCCACGCTTTCTGGCACAATTGTTGCGCGAAACCGCTTCTCAAGGTTCAGGCCATTAAGTGTCTTTTTTGCCTGCTGTGGGATGTTTACTGTTCCTTTGATTCTAACTACTAAATACGCCATCTGATTGATTCATCCTCACCCTACACTGTATGTGCTCCGGAGGGCGTTGAAAATTGCCTTTGTGGTCGAAGACATTGTATTAGTTGACCCAAAGGTCTTCGTCCATGAGTCCTTTAATCCTGCTAACTTTAATAAACTCTTTATATTCTCTCCAGCGACGATACCAAGGCCTCTCGGACCGGGAATGATTTCAATTGTGACACTGCCGCCTTTACCGCGCACTTTGAATGGCACGGAGTGAAGCTGATTGCACTTGCACTCCCAGCTACCGCAGCCAAGTTTTACAGGAATTACATTTAGGTAAGCCGCATTTGTAGCCTTGTCTATGGCCACTCTCATTTGTGAAGCTTTGCCCTTGCCTATGCCAAACCAACCAGTCTCATTTCCAACAGCTACAAGAGCATTGAAACGAGTCATCTCGCCTGCGTCAGTCTGCTTTTGTACAATACCCACATGAACTACTTGACTCTTGATATCCTGCAAGAGGTGTTTGACGATCTCTGATTCCTGTATCCTCATGCCATTTTCGTAAATTTGATCCATTGAGTTTATCTTGCCTGCCAGCACCATACTTCCAAGCGTAGTTCTGGGTTTCCATTCGGTTTGATGCTGCCTTGCAGATGATGATGACATTTGACTCATTTCTCTTTTCTCTGGCCTCGCTTCTTCTCTGATGTGACATTTCTATTTTCCTTTACCTTGTCTTCCTTGGTTGGTACTTCTCTATCTGTATTCTTTGACATCGCTTTTTCTGAAGGTCTGTCTAAAATTCCTTTTTTTATTTCTTCGAAGTGTGAAGGATAATCTTCAGGCTTGAGACCATTTTTCAAAATAGCGGAGAAACGTGAATTGTACTCTTTTTCATTTTCTTTCAGAATATTGGAATAATCTGCTATATGATGACCACTTATCCTGTCTTCGTCTGGAAGCGATTCTTCGGAGACAGGCATCCTGACTCCAGCATCAACTATGCCCTTCATGCAAGCCGCAACCCTTGAAGTAAAGTGGTTCTTGCCTATGTAGAGGACCGCACTGCTGATCTTTTTTTCTAGTGCCTTCTTTCCTAATAGCATGCCTGTAAGATAGCATGCAGGCAAATTGTTAAAGCCACCCTTCCATCCGTGCTCGGCAAGTTCTCTGCTGTGTGCAGAGACAATGACGATATCGCCTGTAAGGGTCGGCCTGAGCACTTGAGCTGCGACATTCTGATCACTTATCTTGACAGTAACAAACAGCTGTCTGCCGATTAGGATCGCTGACCTCTTGCGATAATTAGTTTTATCTTCTCTAATTCTTTTTAGCGTATGAACATAAGTCAACAGTTATCACACCATTTAACGATTAGAGAAGCAACCAATGTAAAGCACTTATAAATGTTAAAGGCTTTGCTGCTACATCTTAATTTGAAGCTTATTTGCAAGAGGAAATAATCTACATTCACTGAGGAAAATTAAGAAGAATAAAGAATCCTGCAAATCTACTTACTATTGGATCAGCTCTTGATCATGATTCTTATCCCTTTGAGCGTCTCTTTTGTAGACTATTGGGCAAACAATTGAATACATCTATAACTGGAATTAAAAGAACGTTTTAGTTATTCCCTCCTAGTCGTTCTCTTTGCAATCATTGCAGCAAATGCACCTGCTCCGATACCATTATCAATATTTACCACGGTCAAACCCAATGTGCAACTTTGGAGCATAGATGCCAATGCTCCAATGCCTTTTGAGCCAAAGCCATAGCCTATTGAAGTTGGCACACCCACAACAGGTATGTCGACCATTGATGCTACAACTGAGGCAAGCGCACCTTCCATTCCTGCCACGACCACGATTGCGCCTATCTCTTGCTTGAACATCTCTTTAAGAGCAGGAAAGATACGATGAATTCCTGCAATACCAACATCGTAACTTGTTATCGCTTCACAGCCCATTGCCTTGGAAACAATCCGTGCTTCTTCTGCGACTCCAATGTCTGAAGTGCCTGCAGACATTACTCCTATTTTTGCATTGCTCGTTTTGTAGGTAAATGATTTTTCAGAAGCAAGCAGAGTTGTGCTGTTCCTCCCAATTTCAACATTGAGACCCTTTCTACGGAGTGTGCCAGCCACTCTTGATAGTTCATTCCTCTTTATTCTACTGACTACAACTTGACCGTTACGCCTAACAACTGCGGTAGCTATTTTGATAATGTCTTTGTATTCTTTATTTTCAGAAAAAATTATCTCTGGCATTCCGCCTCTTCTTATTTCGCGATCGACATCTATCTTTGCAATATCGCCAATCTTCTCAACTGCATGGATCGAGATTTCTTTCTTTACCTCCGACAGACTAAGGCTACCATTTGCAAATTCGTCAAGAATTGTGTGCAGATCCATCCGTCAGCCAGATATCCACAACAAGAAAATAAAAGGGTTTAAAGTGGAAGTGCCTTGATCGCTTCTTTGACGCTTGCAATACCTTTGCTGAAAATATCTTGCTCAAAGCTATCTAGCTTGAGCTCAATTATGTGCTCGACACCTCCTGAGCCAATGATAGCTGGGACACCTATGCATACGTTATCAAATCCGTATTCACCTTCAAGAAATGTTGACACTGGGATTACCAGCTTTTTGTCTCTGATAGCAGATTCCAGCATAGTCGCAATTGCGTTACCTGGTGCATAAACGGTTGCTCCCTTTAGTGCAATGACTTCTGCTGCGACTTTTCTTGTCTTTTCAAAGATCTCCATTGCCTTATCTTTTGAGATAAACTCTTGAAGAGGTATGCCTCCTATAGAAGAGAATCTTGTAAGCGGTAGCATGTTTTCGCCGTGCTCACTTATCACCATAGCTTGAATCGAACTGCGTGAAATATTTGTCGCATCGCGAATAAAACTCTTAAACCTTGATAAGTCTAGCATGCCACCCATCCCCATAACCTTGTTCTTTTTGGCTCCAAGAGTCTTGAGCGTAAAATAAGTCATTGGATCAAGTGGGTTCGTAACTACGATTACAGTCGCGTTCTTTGCATAAACCGCAATCTTTGACACGACATCCTTGACGATACCTGCGTTTATTTTGAGGAGATCCATTCTCGTCATGCCTGGTTTTCTTCCGACACCTGCAACAAGCACTATGTAATCAGAACTGCGCAGATCGTCGTAATTGTTTGAACCGCGCACTACAGTGTCAGATCCCATTTCTGACAGCTGATGGTTGATGTCCATCGCTTCTCCTTGGGGGAGGCCCTGCACTATATCAAGAAGTTGTATGTTTCTATCAAGTTCCCTCAGTCCGCAATTAAGGGCAGCTGAGGCACCCACCTTTCCAGATCCGATTATGGTAATTGTCATAGCTGAACTTGCAACTGGGTATTGCTTATATAAATTATGATTGGAGTCGGGTCAGCTTTAAATTATTCAGCATATCAAGTCATAACGAATTGTCAAAGAAAAGAAGAGACGATAGCTACTTTGCTGTAGATAGACGTAGAAAAAGAAAATATATGATGATTATAATACCCATCATAATTGCAGTAGTTGCTGCTGGTATTGCAGGAGCTATTTTCTACCAGCCCCCTACGGCAATGGCGATAAGCGGAATAGAGTGTGATAGGGCTGAGCAGTTGAATTATCATATTCATTCACATTTAGATATATTCGTTAATGGCATACAGCAACAAATTCCTTCAGATATTGGGATACTCTCTTCCCCCTCTTGCCTATATTGGCTTCATACTCATAGCAATGATGGTATACTACATGTCGAAGCCCCTGAAGCCAGAGAATTCACGGTTGGGCAGTTCCTTGACATCTGGCAGCAAACTTCTAATTCAACAGCATTATTTGACACCGTGTCTAATATGCCCGCAACAGCATATGTTGATGGCGAGAGATTTGAAGGTGACTATAGGTCAGTGCCTCTTGAATCGCTCAAACAGATCGTTCTTGTGTATGGCACACCTCCTGAAGATATCCCAGCTGAGTATGACTTTGGTAGTATAACACGGTAAAAGCATAAACGTGATATAAAGCAAAAGCACAAACTAGTGGCTATGCCAAGAGTAGCGATCATAGATTCTCAGGTGGCAGGAATTGCTGGCGACATGCTGATGTCTAGTTTAGTGGATGCTGGCGCCAGCGAAACCAAAGTCATTGAGGCGATCTTTGCTTGCCCAAACTTTCTCAAGGATAGCATAATCATCGATGCACATTTTGCCAAAGTAGTATCATACAGCTTTGCCGCCACTCAGCTACAAATGAAATTTAAAGATGGTGTGTTCACACGCAAGGGTACGGAAATGTATTCTGCACTTGCAAAATGTTGCGACTCTGTGGGGCTTGAGCATAGAGCCAAGACATTTGCATTAGATTCTCTCAAAATGATAATTTCTGCTGAGGCTACCATTCATGGCCAGAATTTTGATAACGTTTATCTGCATGAAGCATCCAGCATTGACACGCTTGCAGACCTTGTTGGATGTGCAACAGCTTTACAAGATCTTCACTTGTTTGATGCCAAAATGTATTCTACTAAAGTGGCAATTGGTGGCGGCTTGTTAAGTTTCTCCCATGGTACCATCTCGAATCCTGCAAGCGCAATCCTTGAAATTTTCAAGAATAAACGATTCGTTCTGGTAGGGGGGCAAGCTGAAGATGAACTGACGACTCCTACCGGGGCAGCAATGCTTGTCAATTTGGTGCAGGGTAGTGTAAACTACTATCCTGGCATTGCACCTGAAAAAATCGGCTATGGTGCGGGCATAAAAAAGTTTGAAGGTTTTCCAAACGTAGTTCGTGTAGTGATAGGTACATCAGGTACAGTCTATGAAACCACCCGCAAGGATATAGTCTATCTGGTAGAAACAAACATCGATGATGCATCTGGTGAGCTAGTGGGTAACCTTATAGAGCAACTATCTGAAGCTGCCAAGGATGTGACAGTCATTTCAGGTCTTACTAAAAAAAATCGGCCGACCTATCTCATTAGGATTATATCAGAAAGCACACAGCTAAACAGCGTGCTTGAGTTATTGTTCAACGAATCTGGAACGCTTGGTGCTAGAGTGCAGGAAGTAGAGCGAGTTGTTCTGCCCAGGGGGATACTAACTATGTCGGTTAATATTAACGGCAATGTCCTTGATGTGCGTGTCAAGATTGTAAAGGATTCATCTGGCCAAATAACAAATGTTAAACCTGAGTTTGAAGACATCAAGGTGATCGCAACAAAGTGCCAAATACCTGTCAAGAGGGCGATGGATCAAGTCAGGGCAGAAGTCATAAAAAAACTGGGAGGAGGATAAAATGGAAGCCTTTAACAAACTGGTAGACTGGTTCGCAAAGAACGGAGGTAACAAAGCAATAGTGGCGCTCTCTGGTGGAGTCGACAGTGCTGTAGTGGCGTTAGCTGCAAAAAAAGCACTTGGAGGTGGGGCTATTGCCATAACTGCTGATTACAAGACGTTGGCACAGGAAGAACTTGCCACTGCGCAGCAAGTCGCAAGAGAGATAGGTATTGAACACAAAGTTATTGGATATAATGAACTTGAAAATCACTCCTTTGTAAAAAATGATATCATGCGGTGCTACTATTGCAGGACAGAGCTTGGGCAACACCTTGTAGAGGAAGCAAAAAGGGCAGGTATATTACTCATTGTCGATGGAACAAACATCGATGATTTAACAGACTATAGGCCAGGAATTAGAGCTCTCCGTGAAAACGGGGTGCGAAGCCCTATGGTGGAGCTTGGCATAGGCAAGATCGAGATACGTAATATCGCAAAGAGTTTTGACCTCTCTGTTTATGATAAGCCTTCCAATGCATGTCTGGCTTCAAGGATACCGACGGGGAGCGAGGTGACATATGAAAGATTGCAAAGGATTGAGAATGCAGAAATAATCGTCAAGACAATTTTTGGTGTCAGACAGGTCCGCGTAAGAGATCACGGCAACCTTGCAAGGATTGAAGTTGGCAGAGACGAATTGCACATGATGTTTGATATGGATAAGCTTGCAATCCTGGACAAGAAGCTTAAAGAGCTTACATTCAAGTTTGTTTCTATTGATATAACAGGCTACAAGACAGGTAAGATGGTGGTTATGGATAGGTATGACCAGAAGGGGTAATACCCTATTGACACCGAAAAAGCTAAAGCTATGTCCCTTCTATTATGGCATGTATAATGCCTTATAGAATGACCAAGGTCACTAATACTGGACCAATAACTACTGCTACAACAACAGCTCCACAACAAGAGAAACAATCATCATTACCATCGCTGATGGTGGACCGAACTCCGATAGGTGCTTTAAAGTCGAGGCTGTAGTCAACCGCGAGACTTGAGATAGAGAAAAAACTAATCGTCATATTGGTACATTTAGGCACCGTCCGGGGCTCCTAAGAGAATAAGAGTTAAAAGAATAATGCTGTCGAATAATCAACGATCTAGCTGTATTTAGTTGAAAGCGCTTAACATAACATACTTTGGTATTTTCCTATCCTTCAATTTAGAGATTCAAATTTTATTTTGAATAATTAAGTCAGGTTTAAGATAATGTGTGACAAATACGGATTTGGGAATTCCACTGAAGCAGGTCGATTGTTTATTGCTCTATTCCCCTAGTGCGGAAATAGATAACAAAAAAGAAGAATCATGACTCTTTTTCTTGCTTCATAACACCGGTAAGCGGAAAAAGGGTTAGAAACGTACAAAACTGCACAAAAAAATGAATTCTATCTCAAATAATCTAAATAAGCGAAAAATACTGAGTTCAAAAATGAGACTAATTTAGAGGTAAAATGATATTTTCAGGTCAGCTTAATGTCGCGAAAGTCCATTTTGGGCCGTGAATACTTCGGTAAGTATTTCTTCTCTTATTTTTACTCTCTCGATAGGGAATAGTAGAGAAATGGTTGTTATTTTTCTTTAGATTTTACTAAAGCTCTCAAGTTGGTGGTCCCTCACCACTACTGCCTCCATCATAGCTGCCCCTATTATTACCACAACCTCCGCTGCTTCCTCTAAACTGCTCTTTTTAGAATCAGGTGCCGAGAGCGCAGGCTACAAGCCTCCTACTTTCTACGGCTTCTCTTGCACACACTAACATCTTTACTAGTAATTCGCTAGGGTCGTCAGTCTCTTCTGGCAACTCTTCGGACAATTTTTCTATTTCTTCAGAAACTTCTTTGACTGCTTTAACAACCTCCCGTGGCTCTAGTGCTTCAGCTTGGTTCGCGGTAGGCAGTGACAATACCACTGCAGCTCCCATGAACAAAGTAACTGTCAGTATTGCTATAGTCACCGTTGTTGCTGTTGTTTTTATTTTTTATTCATATATCGTGATATTGCAACAAAAGCACTGTACTTAACTATATCTCAAGGCTGAGGCTATCACTCATATATATTTTTTAGATACTATAATAGAAGATATCAAAAATCTTAACACAACCAACTGCCAACATTTCTTGTATGAAGAAAGAGGTTGACTATATCTCCGACAAGACTAGGGAGAGTTTAAGACGTAGAACATTCGAAATAATGAATCTGGCTCTCGAGCAAATACGCAAAGAACTCTAAAAGAAGCTAAGGATTTATCACGTTCCTTTTTCACCAGGGCCAAAACCACAGAAAATATAATTTCGCAGCTAATAGAGCTCCTACAGCGATACTAATTGCAATTGTGGCATTGCCTAATTTTTTGCGCTTCTAATCGTCATCCTCATTATCTCTGAAGATTGTGGTTCTACTGGCTGTCATTTCTCTTCATGACTCTCCTTATCTTCATTTTCTTCCACTCTGACTGCGACCATCTCGTTGTCGTCGCCAGTGTCTCTGAGTTTAATCAGACGTTCTTTTCCTTTTCCTTTTCCTTTTTCTTCTGAGCCGCTGTCTCTGTCTTTATTCATCTCACTGTGTGTTACTCCTTATTGAACTCTCATGCCTCTGAGCAAATATATCATCAAAAAGTCTACGTTGAACATGTTTTTACAATTCAGATTATCATAGTAATACTATTATGCGTCCTCTCAACGGCTTTGTGTCTCTGTTTGCTGCAGGTTCTGAGGTAGAGACCATTTTCTCATCCATTGCAGCAAATCTATTACTGATTCAACCAGTTCTTGACCTTTTGGAGTGAGGTTATATTCCACTCTAGGAGGAATTTCGTTGTACGAATGCCTCTCCAATATGCCACCTTTCTCCAGCTCCTGCAGTCTATAAGCGAGAGTTTTGCTGCTTATTCCCTTCAAAGTCTCTCGAAACTTTTTGTATCGTACTGGGTACGTGGTGCAGCAAAGCGGTATTAGAATCTCAAGGGTTCCTCTCTTTGTAATCAAGTTTCTAAGCTTTGCAGTTTCAGCCATCAATGAAGAGGGGTTGTATCCTTCAAAATTGCAGCTACTTTCTTTGTAAATTGGAAGTTCTCGTCTTATAACACGGCTGTTCTTAGTATAGTGATTCTTCTTCTTCCTTATAGTTTCCATCTTTACACCTACTTTCATTGTTTACCCTTGACAACTTAAATAGTTTCCATTGTAAAGCATAGCGATGGAAAAGAGGAATCAACAAAATCATCATCAACAACAAGACATCAAGAAAGAAATACGCAAAACATACAGCAAGATAGCACTGCAAGGGGATACTAACGAATCTGGCACTTCTTCCTGTTGTGGGCCTACCTGCTGCTCTGGAGAAAATGGAGCAGTAGTAGGTTCGCCAGCCCAAGCTGCTACAGTCTTAGGCTATGGCGCTAGCGAGCTTGAATCTGTGCCACAGGCCTCAATTCTAGGAGTAGGCTGCGGAGCTCCAGTCAAATTTGCCGATTTACAGAAGGGCGAAACAGTTGTAGACCTCGGTTCGGGAGGCGGTATCGATGTATTTTTGTCAGCAAATAAAGTCAGCGATACAGGTAAGGTTATTGGAATTGATATGACTGATGAAATGCTAGAGCGAGCCAAAAGAAACGCAAAGGAAGGAGGGTACACTAACGTTGACTTTAGAAAAGGAGACATAGAAAATAGAATTCCGGTTGATGAGAATTCAGTTGATGTCGTGATTAGCAACTGTGTTATTAATTTGACTGTGAATAAGGTAGACACATTCAGGGAGATTTACAGGATTCTAAAACAAGGTGGCAGCGGAAGGATGGTAATTTTAGACTTGGTTACCGACAAAGAGATTGCTCCAGCCGATGCAGATACAGAGAGATGGTGTGGCTGCATAGATGGTGCGCTCACAAAGGAACATTACCTTGACAGTATTAGACAGGCAGGTTTTCAAAATGTCGAAGTTCTTAGCGAACAGCTTTACTTGGACGACGATAGCAATCCAAGGAATGGTGGGAGTGAGAAGAGAATTAGTAGTGTAGTAATAAAGGCGGTAAAGTGATAGCGAAAAAATGAAGTTCAGTTTTCTAAGCAACAAACAGAAAAATGTCCAACCACAACGACGACAACAACAAGATAGGGTAATTCTCTTTGTTTGCGTAGAGAATGCTGGAAGAAGCCAGATAGCTGAAGGGTTCTTCAACCAAAAATATGCACCAAAAGGCTATCGAGCAATCAGCGCTGGAACCAGACCTGTTTCTCAAATCAACCCTCATGCGGTTCAGGTAATGTCTGAAGTTGGAATCGACATCAGTCACCAAAAGTCTAAGATAATTACAGAGGACATGATTAGAAGTTCGACAAAATCCGTGAATATGGGTTGCATTGAGAGGGCGGAATGTCCCATGCTTTTCATAAACAACGTCATAGATTGGGGAATTGAGGACCCAAAAGGTAAGCCTATTGAAAAGGTCAGAGAGATTCGAGACGAAATAGATAGACGAGTTAGAGAAATTGCTCAAGGCCTCCAAAGACAGGATAGTAGCTAAACTAACTCATACACAGAAAAGGTTTGCTGCAGAAGTAATAGGGACATTTATAGTTGTAGTATTAGCTACAGGTTCAGTTGTAATCGACGCCAAGTTTGGAGGCAAGCTGGGACTACCATTTATTGCGATTGCTCCTTTTGTCGGCGTTGCAATTGGTGTTTATCTATTTGGCAAGATATCGATGGCGCACTTTAACCCTGCTATTTCACTTGGGTTTCTCATTATTGGTCATATTACCAAACTGCAACTCCTACAGTATTTTGGAGCCGAGATTGCAGGTGCACTTCTAGCGAGCTTGTTTGTAATGTCTGTAATAGGGACTGAAGCCTTGCTAGGTGCAAATGTACCAGACTACTACTACACTCTTCAGCTAGTATTTGGAATAGAAGTCATCGCTACGGCACTGTTAATGGCTGTTATTTACGTGGTAGTCTATACCAAGGGCTTACGAGGTTTCGGTGGTTTGGTAATAGGAGGAATGGTCGGTCTTGACATATTCTTTCTAGCATTTATCTCTGGTGCATCAATGAACCCTGCTAGGTCATTGGCACCAGCACTCTTTTCGGGCGTCATTGGCAATTTATGGCTCTACTGGACTGCGACATTTGTTGGAAGTGCTGCTGTCGCTTTGCTAGTTCGTAAAAGGTTCAGGAGCGTCAGCAGGGAGGATTAGCAATTGTAAGATTGACGCCCCACGAGAATGTAATCCTAGCGTTGTACTGAAATCCAACAACAGCATTCTTGCCAAATGCAATTGGGACATTCTCTAGGCGAAGGACTACTCTTACATTCTGAAGGAATGCAGCCACAATCGGCGCATCTTATTTCCCTACTAAGACAACCACGCAATTGAATTAAAAAGAATCTATCTAGGAGAAAATATATATCATAACAAAAGAGCCAAAACAGTATGCAATTGAACGTATTATTCTCATATACCTTAGAATTCTTCTTTCTTATTCTGCTATAATACTGCCGATAAGCTTTCTCTCAGATTTCCTCAGGTGCTCCACAATGGTGGACTTGTCTACTTTAAGGTGCCTAGAGAGCTCATCTGAAGAAATTCTTCTTGGCACATCATAGTAACCTAAAGCGTATGCAGTAAGGAGCATTTGTCTTTGTCTGGGAGTCAGCTTTGATAGAAGCGATGCTCCTCCTTTTATATCAATAGAAGTAAGACCCAGAATCTTGAATGAATTGTCACCCCATTTGTTCGTATAATGAAGCAACTTTTTTATTTCATTCTCTTTTCCTATCATTTCTACCTTCATTCTATCTACATCCAAAAAGTCTGGAGGACGAGCCATTAACATTTTTGGCTGTTTTATGCCCTTTGGCGGTTTTGGAACACAGGACCCGCCTTCTATGAATACTACCATCGATTCATCCTTTTCCTTGTATAGAAGCTCTATATTTGTGAGAAGACCTTTTCCCCTCAGTAAATCCTGTAAATTCATGTTTTTGTCTTTCAGCTTTATCCTGCATATTATGGCTAGACCCTGAGTATCGCATTTAAAGCATCTAAGAGCCTCAAGAACATCGACTCTGTTAGCATTCAAGCCAAAGATTTGCTTCCATGCAGCTTCATAGTTGAACTCCATTGTTATACGTCTCATATGTCATTATTCCACCACCCGTATGTTGTTAATACTATAGTTTCATCTCTATTAACAATGTGCCCCATATGTGGGGTATAAAGGAAAAATGTCGTTAGTTCATATACAATCTATGGAAGAAAAACAAAAACATCAAGACAAGCGACAAGAAAAGCACCAACAGCCCATTGAATCCAGTCAGGGTATAGTAAGGCATAGAGAGATTCCATTATGGGGTTGGATAGTAGTTATCGGATACATGCTGTTAGTAGATAATTTACCTTCATGGGAGTATGAAGGATGGGCACTAGTTGCAGGCTGGTTTGCAGCTGGTGCAATGTGTGTAATCAATTATAGGTCATGTGGAAGATACCACTGCAAAATAACTGGAGTTGGATTTTTTGGACTTGGCATATTAGCTATTCTAGACACAGTCGGAGTGATTAATATAGCAGCCTGGGTTATTTGGAGTATACTATCTGCTGTCCTTGCAGTTGGGTTTGGTCTTGAGTATAGATATAATTCCAAAATGGGTTCATGTTATGTTGTTGCCTGCGATTCGAAATGCGAATCCCCATAACAGGAATTATGAATTCTCTATGAATAATTATGATTATGCCAGTACCTCAAACTACGTACCAGCTTCTCTTAGAGCCTAAACTTTCGATTACAGGGATTGCAGTATATACAGAGATGTGCCCGTCGTTCTTCGCTGTTTCCATGCGACGAAATGATTCATAGAAGTCCAACTGCAAAGCCTACAGCCATAACCGCTAGTATCAAGGCACTAATCTTGGGCAGGTATTTGGTATATTGAATAACCTTATGTTGGATATGGGAGTAGACTTTAACAGCCAGTACAGTTACTCCTATCAGTCCAACTGCTACAGCCGTAGCATAGGCAACCATCAAGAATAACGGGTTAATGCCGCCAACGGCCAATGTCAATATTACAAATTCCTCCTCATGGGCAAATCCCAATACCAACGCAAAAGCTGCTATTGCTGTTAAAGTTGGCAATGAGCGTTTTTGATGAAGATGCAAATGTATATGATTTCCCTCCCAGTTATGCCAGTGTGGGTGTTCATGCTCAAGCTGTTCTGTAAAATCATGATGTAAGTGTCCATGTTGAGTTTCAATCAAATCCTCAGTCTTTTCCTTCCAGAATAAGTAGGCCAATATTGCTAGGGCAGCAGCAACAGCATAATTCAAGTAAGTTTGAGGTATCTGTATAAACATAGTTACAAATATGAAGGCCGCCACGGCAGCAATAGAAGATAGAAAATGTGCACCTGCAAGTATGCTTGAGCTCGTGAGGCTGCTCAGTAACGGTCTTTTATTTCTAATTGAATAAAGTACTGCTACCGTCCAACCATGCGAAGGATTTATCCCATGTAGCAATCCAAAAGTGATTACCCCTAAGAATACTAATGCAGCATCCTGCACAGAGTTATCGTTGCAACTAAATTATATCTAAATGTTATCTGATGATGGGGTAGTAGTGGTAGTAGTATATTCGCATAACCCAAGTCAGCTAAGAATTTTCATTGTTTATCTATATATGCTGTCTCTATGACGTCGCTGCTCGAATTTTAACACACACATTAGTTATCAACAGAGTCTTAGATTCCCATGGAAGCCGCTAATAACCAACAAAGCGGTTAAAAGCAACCATTTCTTATTTTCCTGAGTTGTTCCTTAGGAAAGCTTAATGGAACTATTTGTGACTGCTAACTCGGAAGTCAGAGAAGGTTATGACCGAGTTATCAAGTCTAGGCTTCAAAAGAAGTTAGAGGTTTTCGTAAACCTAGAGCTGCCAGTATTGATTGAAGAGGGATATCTGTACGTTACAGAATTTCGTAACTGCAGCATTACAGAAAAAACTGTAACAGAGAGGAAGTGAGGCATGGCCTGGTTAGGATACCGCCGCAGACTGGCTGTAAACGAACATCTCACGACAATATTTTAGAGAAAACCACAACAAAAAGTGGGCCGGGAAGATTTGGACTCCCGACCTCAACAACTGCCGCAACTGCCTTCACCAAGTATCTCGCTTCTTGTGTCTCTCAGTTCTCACAGTTGACTTCAGGGTCTGGGTCACTTAGACAATGGTCAGTGCCTGTACCGCCATCTAAATTGTCATTATCCACTACTTGGTCAATTCCGTCTAACAAGTCATTATCAGCTTCGCCTCTTAGAATGTCATTGCCTTCTTCACCTTCTACAACGTCATCACCGTCGCCGCCAGAGATTCTGTCATCACCATCTCTGCCAGCCATGGAGTCTCTATCAGCATTACCTTCCATCTCGTCGTTACCTTCGCTACCGTACATGATTTCACTACCGTCGCCCCCAAACATGGAGTCTTCACCAGGTCCACCGATCATTCCGTCATGACCTGAGTCGCCAAACAGAGTGTCATCACCAGCATCACCACAGATATAGTCGTCTTCATCTAATCCTTCTATTCTATCGTTTCCCCCAAGACCTGAAATGATATCTGTATCATCTGTACCAATTAAAGTGTCATCACCATCGGTACCAACTATCGTAGCAGGTACTCCACCGCAGGTAGCATCACTACCAGCTGTAGGGGGGGATGGTATAGTTGGAAGTTCACCTAGCTCTTCATCTATTATCCTGTCCACGTTTTCTTCAACGTCATCTATTATCCTATCTGCTAGTGAGTCATCATCATTATTCCCGCCAATAGATGTAGCAAATGCTGCTGTTATTGGGCCACCTGCGCCCAATATAGTCATTGCAACAATTAAGATAGTAAATCGTGGAGTCTTTGTTATCATATATTTTCGTATAAGGTATGTAGAATGTTTCCTTTATAAGGAATTCTTAGGATTTTGGCTGCTTTGATATAACATTATCCACAATTTCACCGTGAATTGAAAAAACAGCGGCAAGAATAAGAGCTGCTTTCAGATTTATTCTATAATAAACTGTCTAAGGTAGCAGGTGTTGCTTCTTCTTCTTCGTCTTCCTGTGGTGTCGAGTATTTCATATCATCATTCTTCTCCGTCTCGACATTACCTTTACCATTTATTATCTCCTCAACCTCCCTAATGCATTCTTTGAGCTCTTTGTAATGATGGAAGAGAATCGATATAATGATAGGCTGAAGCGGCACCAACTGGCAGGAATTTGAACAAGCAGAAACATAGAGTCTTGGAATGTCCCACATCTCGTCAAATAACTTTCTCTCTGATTTGTCTAAGGCATCTCGAAAGGGCTTCCACTCTTTCTTTTCCTCTGCTAGTACAATTCGAAATGAAGGAATTGTTCTACCCACGTGCAGAAATCAGCTCCACCTTTGTGCTTGCAATGTGGCCGCGGCCATCTCAATCCTCTCTATTACTACTGGACAGGTTCTAGGTGCTATAATTAATAGCAGAAGGCACTTGTGAGGGAGAGAGGGGAGAGGAGGAGAAAAAGCTAGAGATGCCCACCTTCTGTCAAGGTGAACTTCTTTCACTATTAGAGCGGTATAGTGAAAAGGATAAGATAACTCTATGTCTGAAAATTCAACTTGAAATGAAATAGAATATGTACACAAAAAGTGGATTAATCAGTCCATCTGCCTCTATCCCACCTTGATGTCTTTCAATCCTCCAGTTGTTTGTCCGACTTCTATGATATAGCCATCAGGGTCACGCATATAGCAGCGAATCTCAATACCATGGTCCTTTGGCTCTGTAATGAATTCAGCTCCTCTACTTTGCCATTCGGTGTAAGAGGACCAGATGTCTGCGACACGAATAATCATGAAGTTACTGGCCTCATTTGGACTCTGAGGTGTATGTAGAGTTATAGTCGGCTTATCGTCAGTTGGGCCGCCACCTATGTTTAAAACTATCCAGCTATTGGCAATTTGGATGATAGTGGGTTCTCCACTGCGGATAACTTTCCCTCCGAGAATTCGAAGGTAAAACTCTGCAGAGCGTTTCACATTCTCCACAGTCAAGAAGTGTGTGAGTACAAATCCTTCTTTTGGAGTGTATTCATATTCTCCTCCTTTGGTTATCATCTTCATAGCTTCTTCTTTCTTATTGTTAGTGTTTTGCAATTGTATCAACTTATGCATAGTACTTCTTGCTATTATCTGATGTCAATAACAAGCATAACTCTAGGCGGAGATAAGGAATAGAAAGGAAAACGAAAGAGGAGAAAGCATCACCAACTACAGCAACAACAGACTTGGACCAACAACTTAATTGAGCCAATCTGGTATGGCGGTATCATGCTTTATCGAACTGAAATTCAATCCTATCCAATCCAAAATGTCCAATACCATACCCGCTACATAATTTCACAATGAATCTCAATGGTGAGTGTTGTTTAGAAGAAAAAGGGAAGAAATGAAAATTAGAACAGCCAGATAGGTAGAGTCTAGTACTATCCCACATCTCATCAAATGTCTTTCTGTCTTTCTTTCTAAAGCATTGAGAAAATGGTTTCCATTCCTGTTTCTCCATTGCAAGGGCTATTCTAAATGAAGGAATTGTTCTACCCATCTGGTATCTATGCCACCATCCCAATAATCCTCTAAAGTAAAGACAGAGTTCGGTATCTTTGCTGCACTTGCTACACGAGTATATACGACCATAAAGAGAGTATTCAAAATCTACTATATCAATTAGGTTAACAATCACCAGTGAATTATCATTCTACTTACTACTTCCAAAGCCATTGTGTACCCACATAATTTCTACTCTCGTCTTCTTCAATTTTATATATAACCAGTGCATTATTCAAAACGGATAGTTCCCCTGTGGAATTAGTGCTATATGCTGAAGCCCCTTGATATGCCGTACCATTAAACACTTCTATGAATGTATAGTTTGCCGTTTCACTACCATCATTGGTCGTCATTACTCCTTGCCCTCTATCAAATGTCAGATTGTTACCTTTGGAGACACTGACATACTCTCCTGTTTTATGGTATTCTATGTCACCATTCATCGTTCCATTAGAAGTAAAAGTGTATTGTGTCATGTTAGGGCCAATTTCTCCCTGAATTACGTCCGTTCCCCTTTCTACAAAAATTGGTTCTCCTAATGTTGGTGTCTGAGCATTTGCGGTATTTAGAAAAATAATAGAAGCCGCTCCGGTTCCTACAGTTAGTAATAACATGACTACTGCAATTCCTGCTGAAATACTGATAGTAAACCTATTTTTGTTCATATTTGATACTCACTCAGTAACCAGAAGGTGGGATAAAAATATTATCATATCCAAAAAAAGGCAAACAAATTGTACCTGTTTAAGTTCTCTATTTTCTAACATAAGCTTTTGACCTAGGCTAGCAATTCTATCTTGTTGGTAGTCGTTGTTTTCTTCTCATGTAACGCTGCCCCTATCCAGATTGAGATTTAGGCTGAATATTATGCACGAATTCTTAACATAACATCATTAAATTCACCCAAATTCACTCTCAAGAACAGATGATTTTTCACATTGTTTTTGCACTATACATCAACTTTGCGAATGGTACGAAGGTGAATGGGTCCCTATTCTTCTTCTCTACATCCACGTCATCGCCGCTTGATATCAGTTTGAATGCCTCAATGTCTTTCTTTGAGTTTCGCATTTGATATGTCTGCGCATGTATTTGCAAGTTTGCCATACAAGTCAGCCTTAGCGAATTATGCTCAACTACCTCTTTCAAAGTCTTGTGTGCCATATTCTTTGGACCTAAAAGCCCCTTTGTGACCTTCAAATGCACCATCTTATCAGAGTTTTGAGGTCCTACAAGCATCAAATCCTTTTGCAATCTATCATCTCCAATCAGATAGTAACCCCAGCAATCTATGGCTTAGCCTGATATCTGTTGGCGCATTGAGTACGTTACATAGGAACTGAAAAACTATCTTTTTGCAATCTTTAGAGCTTCGTCTTCTTCTGGTCCACAGATTGCAGAACTAGCAAAGCAAGGCAATTTTCGACTTGAAAGAAATTGTCAACATTCTGATGTCGCAAATCCAGATGCTTCGCTTGGAGTTGAAGAAGTAAGGAGAGGATAGGGGAGAAGGAAAAAGAAGAGAAGATAGGTTTTGTTGCTGTAGAGACACTCTTTTGTGAGTTGTACTTATTTTTCTGCGTCGTCGTTCTCTCAAGGGTCTAACTCACAGTTTACCTCAGGGTCTGGGTCACTTGTGCAGGTATCGGTGTCTGCGCCGCCATCCAAGTTGTCATTATTTACTACATCGTCAAAGCCGTCGAGGACGTCATCACCAGAGCCGCCAAACATGATGTCATCATTACCATCATCGAACCC
>Ga0075420_100000039_pt1 | contig 69930 bp, 58 predicted proteins | sample SoiMetdeltSBSDD4_FD_75296 | JGI IMG/M metagenome (GOLD analysis project Ga0075420, IMG submission 75296) | Bulk soil microbial communities from a Populus tree surrounding site in Tennessee, USA - Soil MetaG P. deltoides SBSDD4 | ecosystem: Environmental > Terrestrial > Soil > Tree plantation...
AGCATCTGCTTCACGTCTTCGATCGACCCGAGCCCGCCCGATGCGATCACCGGCGTATTCACCGCTTCGGCGAGTTCGATGGTGGCGTCGAGATTCAACCCCTGGAGCAGACCGTCGCGCGCGATGTCGGTGTAGATGATCGCGGCAACGCCGGCGTCCTCGAAACGCCGCGCGATGTCGAGCACCGTCACCTCCGACGTCTCGGCCCAGCCCTCGACCGCGACTTTGCCATCGCGGGCATCGAGCCCGACCGCCACGCGTCCGGGGAACTGACGCGACGCCGCCTTCACCAATTCGGGATCGCGCACCGCCGCGGTGCCGATGATGACGCGATCGATGCCGCGGCCGAGCCAGCCTTCGATGGTGGTCATGTTTCGGATGCCGCCGCCAAGCTGCACCGGCATCGAGATCGTCTTGATAATGTTATCGACCGCCTCGCCGTTGACGGGCTTGCCGGCGAACGCGCCGTCGAGATCGACGATGTGGAGATACTCGAAGCCCTGGTCCTCGAAGGCTTTGGCCTGCGCCGCCGGATCGGCGTTGAACACGGTGGCGCGCGCCATGTCGCCCTGCTGCAAGCGGACGGCCTGGCCTTCCTTGAGATCGATCGCGGGAAAAATGATCACGGCTTCCACTTCAGGAAATTGGCGATGAGGCGGAGCCCCAGCCGCTGGCTTTTTTCGGGATGGAATTGCGTACCGACGAAGGTGTCGCGGCCGACGATCGCCGTGACCGGCCCGCCATAGTCCGCCTGCGCAACCAGATCGCCACGCTCGGCGGCCTTGAGATGGTATGAGTGCACGAAATAGGCGTGCAGGCCCTGCGGTCCGGTCTCGATGCCGTCGAGCAGCGGATGCGGCTTGATCGCATTAAGCGTGTTCCAGCCCATGTGCGGAATCTTCAGCGCCGGATCAGCGGGCGCAATCTTGTCGACCTCACCCGCGATCCAGCCGAGGCCGTCGGTGACGCCATGTTCAAGCCCGCGCTTCGCCATCAGTTGCATGCCGACGCAGATGCCGAGAAACGGGCGGCCGCGCTTGTGCACGCTTTCATTGAGCGCCTCGATCATGCCCCCGACGGCGTCGAGGCCACGCCGGCAATCGGCAAAGGCGCCGACGCCGGGAAGCACGATACGATCCGCGCGCGCGACTGCGTCGGCACTGCTCGTGACCACGATCGGCTGCGTATCGCCGGACTCACGGGCCGCACGCTCGAACGCCTTGGCGGCCGAGTGCAGGTTGCCCGACCCGTAGTCGACGATCGCAACGGTCACCGATGCGCTCCGGGCTGCGGAAACAGGCCAATGACGTCGGGCGCAGCCGACGCGCCGCGATGCGCCGGCGTCGCGGCGCGCGGCATCGATGGCGTGATGGGCGCGAGCGTTTCGCCCCTCACCCAGGAATCGAAGAAGCGCCGCTCGACCGTATCGCGGTCGGCGCCGACGATGGTGCCGACGTTGCGCCAGCGCCGCCGGCCGAGCGTGAAGCGCCGCAGCGTTCCCGCTTCCATGCCGACCAGAAGCGCCAGCATGAAGGCCGCGAACGTCGCGGCACCGCTGGAGGCGCCGACCAGTTGCAGTGCGAGCTGCATGCCGACGGCGACAACGATGTATCCGACCAGCACCAGCCACATCCGGTGCCGCAGCATCCAGAGCGGGCCGAGCAGGAACGCCCAGAACGAAAAGCCGTCGCGCACGAACGCAAACCGCTCGGGATCGGCTGCGGCTTCGAACTTCTTCAGCGGTGGCTGGTGTACGGTGTAAACGGCCATGGGTTACCACTCAGGTTGGTGTTTCGACACGCCGCCCCGGTTCATCGCCAAAAGTCCCGGTCTGCCGGGTCAGCCGCCCAGGCTGCCCTTGGTCGAGGGAATTTCATTGGCTGCGCGCGGATCGATCGAAATTGCGGTGCGTAGCGCCCGCGCCAAAGCCTTGAAGCAGGATTCGGCGATATGATGGTCGTTGGTGCCGTAGAGCACCTGCACGTGCAGCGTCAGGCCGGCATTGGTGGCGAAAGCCTGGAACCACTCCTGCACCAGCTCGGTGTCGAAGGTGCCGACCTTGTCGCGCACGAACTCGGCCTTGAACACCAGGAACGGCCGGCCGGAGATATCGAGCGCGACGCGCGTCAGCGCCTCGTCCATCGGAACGTGGACATCGGCATAGCGGTTGATGCCGCGCATGTCGCCGAGCGCCTGCTTGACCGCCTGGCCCAGCGCGATACCGACGTCCTCGGTGGTGTGATGGTGGTCGATATGCAGGTCGCCCTTGGCCTTGACGGTCAGGTCGATGCGCGAATGGCGCGCCAAGAGGTCGAGCATGTGGTCGAAGAAGCCGATGCCGGTCGCAATCGACGATGTACCGGTACCGTCGAGATCGACCGCGACCTCGACGTCGGTTTCCTTGGTAGTGCGCTTGATGCTGGCTTTGCGCATGCAGAATCCTTAAACCGCCGCGGCCTTTTATCAGGGACCGGGCGGCTTCGCTACTGCAGCATCGCGGCAAGGTTATGGGCGGACGAACGCCCGCGAAACGGCCACGCGCGCCGCCGGTGCCGGCAGCGCGCCTGTTTTGTGGTCTGGGGCTAGGACAAGCTCAGCCGTTTGGCTTCGCCGACGGCCTTTCCGGCGCCTTTTCCGGATACCACGTCGTCAGCAGGCCGTAGGCCACCCCCAGTACGAGCCCATAGATCAGATGGTAGCCGAGCGGCACCAGCGCTCCGGGCAATCCGAGCCGTGTTCCGAACCATCCAGCTTTCGCCAACGGCATGAACAGGAGCATCATCAGCAACCACCCGAACACGCCGAAGACGAGACCCTTGAGCCAATAGGCCCGGCTTTCCCACATGGAATCGAGGGCCCCAAACATCAGGCCCCAGACCACGACCCCGACAATGAAGTGATCCATCCAGGCCGCCACCGTCTGGATGCTGCCGAGACTGACCAGAAGGCGGATGAGATTGACCTCGGGCCACAGGCCCATATTGACCTTGAGAATGAGTATTCCGCTGAGCACCAGCGTGGCGATGAGCCCCGCGAGCATTCCCCGCAAGCTGTTGGACATAGGCGATCCTCCCAGATCGACGCCCCCTGATCATTAACGAGTCAGGGAGACTTGGAATTGCGTCGCGTTGTCTCAGGTCTTATCTGTTGGGCACAAAAGCGAGATTTCTGCCCATGCAGTCGCCTGCTCTTCCGTCGTGGCACGGTACTACCATCCTCACCGTCCGCAAGGGTGGCCAAGTTGTAATCGGCGGCGACGGGCAGGTTTCGATCGGACAGACCGTCGTCAAATCGAATGCCAGGAAGGTCCGCCGGCTCGGCAAGAATGACGTCATCGGCGGATTTGCCGGCGCGACCGCCGACGCCTTCACGTTGTTCGAACGGCTCGAGGCCAAACTCGACCAATATCCGGGCCAGCTCATGCGCGCGGCCGTCGAACTTGCCAAGGATTGGCGCACCGACCGCTACCTGCGCCGCCTGGAAGCGATGATGATCGTCGCCGACGCGCAGGTGTCGCTCGTGCTCACCGGCACCGGCGACGTGCTGGAGCCCGAGGCCGGCGTCATGGGCATCGGCTCCGGCGGCAACTATGCGCTCGCCGCCGCGCGCGCGCTGATCGACGGGCCGCTTGACGCCGAGTCGATCGTGCGCAAGTCGCTCGACATCGCCGCCGACATTTGCGTCTACACCAACCGCAACGTCACGGTGGAAAAGCTTTGAGCATCGAGAACGAGGACCTCGACGCCGCGGTCGCCGCCGGTGTGTTGCCGCAGGCGCAGGCTGATGCATTGCGTGTGTTCGTCGCCGAGCGCCGCAGTGCGGCCCCGGGACAGGTCGATACGGAAGACGAACGCTTCCGCTTCATGACCGGCTTCAACGATTTCTTCTTCGCGATCGGAATCCTGCTGCTTGGGTTCGGCATGGCCTTCTTCACCGGCGGCGAGCCGGTGCCGAGCCTGATTGCGGTGGTGATCGTATGGGGCTTGTCGGAATTGCTCGTGCGGCGGATGCGGCTCGTGCTGCCGGGCATCCTGCTGGCGCTGTTCTTCATCTTCTTCGTCTTCCTGATCGTTCCGACCGACCTCTCGTACTTCACCGATCACCAGACTTCCTCTCCAGTCGCAGGAAACGGCTTTCTGTATCGCGTCGTGGGTTTCGGCGGTCCTGAACTCGCCGTTGCGAGCAAGGCGCTGCTCGGCACCGCCGCCGCGGCGCTCTACTACTGGCGGTTCCGGCTGCCGTTCGCGCTGCTGCCGATCGCCGGCAGCCTGGTCATTGTCGCGACCGCATTGATCGCGATTGCGGCCGGACCGCTCAGCGCGAGCGCGCGCTCACTGATGACCCTCGCCTGCGGCGCTGTGGTTTTCGCCATCGCCATGTCATTCGACCTGTCCGATCGCAACCGCGTGACGCGGCGATCCGATTGCGCGTTCTGGCTCCACCTGCTCGCAGCGCCGCTGATCGTGCATTCGCTGGTGTCGATCGTCGCACCGGAGCTGTCGCAGATCACCAATGCCGCGGCGATCGCGATCGTCGTGATCGTGACCGTTCTCGCATCCGTCGCGATTGCGATCGACCGCCGTGCCCTGCTGGTGTCGGCGCTGATCTATATCGGCGCGGTGATTGCCTATGTCATCGGCGGACCCGCCGCCTGGCTCGCGCCCACCAGCCAAAGCTCGGGCGGTGTTTACGTCCTGACTCTGCTCATCCTTGGCACATTCGTGATCTCGCTCGGCGTCGGCTGGCGCCCGCTGCGGCGGCTTTTTATCCGCATCCTGCCGGCCGCTCTCGGCGACCGGCTGCCGCCCGAGGCTGCCGCCGCGTAACCTCGGCGGCCCTCGCTCCCGTCCGGCTGGCCCGGCTGGTCCCGCTCTGCGTCAAATCTTCCTGATCCTGGACAATTTGTTTCTGAACGTCCGCGTGCTTATCTATCAAGCCGCGTCCCTGACCTGGTAGCCCACGAGCGTATGAGTCCCGACACGTGACTGACTTTTCCCCCCGCGAAATCGTTTCCGAACTGGACCGCTTCATCATCGGCCAGGCCGACGCCAAGCGCGCGGTCGCGATCGCGCTGCGTAACCGCTGGCGCCGCCTCCAGCTCGACGACAAGATGCGCGAGGAGGTGCTGCCCAAGAATATCCTGATGATCGGCCCGACCGGCGTCGGCAAGACCGAGATTTCGCGCCGGCTCGCCCGGCTCGCGGGCGCGCCGTTCCTCAAGATCGAGGCGACCAAATTCACCGAGGTCGGCTATGTCGGCCGCGACGTCGAGCAGATCGTGCGCGACCTCGTCGAGATCGCGATCACGCAGACGCGCGAGCGCAAGCGCAAGGACGTGCATGCACGTGCGGCGCTCGCAGCCGAAGAGCGCGTGCTCGATGCGCTGGTCGGCCCCGGCTCGAGCCCGGCGACGCGCGACTCGTTCCGCCGCAAGCTGCGCACCGGCGAGCTCGACAAGAAAGAGATCGAGGTCGAGGTCCAGCAGGCCGGCGGCGGGATGCCGATGTTCGAGGTTCCGGGCATGCCGGGCGCGCAGATGGGTGCGATCTCGATCGGCGACATCTTCGGCAAGCTCGGCGGCAAGGGCACCAAAACGCGGCGCCTCACGGTGGAAGAGTCGCACGAAGTTCTGCTCAACGAGGAATCCGACAAACTGCTCGACAGCGACCAGGTCGTGCAGGAGGCAATCCGCGCGGTCGAGCAGAACGGCATCGTATTCCTGGACGAGATCGACAAAATTGCCGGGCGCGAGGGTCGCACCGGCGCCGACGTGTCGCGCGAAGGCGTGCAGCGCGACCTGCTGCCGTTGATCGAAGGCACCACGGTTTCCACCAAGCACGGCTCGGTGAAGACCGATCACATCCTGTTCATTGCATCGGGCGCGTTCCATCTGACGAAGCCGTCGGACCTGCTGCCCGAGCTGCAGGGCCGCCTACCGATCCGCGTCGAGCTTCGCGCCCTCACCCGCGACGACTTCCGCCGCATCCTGACCGAGCCCGAGGCCTCGCTGATCAAGCAATACGTCGCGCTGCTCGCGACCGAGGGCGTGACGCTCGACTTCACGCCCGATTCGATCGACGCCATTGCCGATGTTGCGGTGGCGGTGAATGGCAGCATCGAGAACATCGGCGCGCGCCGGCTGCAAACCGTGATGGAGCGCATCCTCGAGGAGATTTCGTTTTCCGCGCCCGACCGCTCCGGCGAAACGGTCAAGATCGATGCCGCCTTCGTCGAGCGGCATATCGGCGACCTCGCCAAGAACACCGATTTGAGCCGGTTTATTCTCTAAAGCATTTTCCCGATTGATTGACTCGCTCTCTCGCCGTTCGTCCCCGCGCAAGCGGGGACCCAGGCGCGACAAAGCGAGACTCTGGATTCCCGCGGGAGCCCGTACGAAAGTGAGAGAGTCGCACTAAGCAGGATCGTGCGCTAGTCGAAGATTCTCACCCGTCGCACCCGCACATAGAGCGCGCCCTCGCCGCCGTGGCTGATGGCAGCGTCGGCAAAACCGACCACCAGGGCGCGGAATTCCGGCAACGCAAGCCACATCGGTACCTGGCGCTTGAGCACACCGCGGCCGCTGTCCGAGCGTCCGCCCTTGCCGGTGATCACCAGCACGGTCTTCGCACCATTGCTCTGTGCGCGATGCAAGAACCGCAACAGCACCACATGCGCCTCGTCTTGCGTGCGGCCGTGCAGGTCGATGCGCGCGTCGATCGCCTGCGTGCCGCGCGCGAGCTTCTGCTTTGAACGGCGATCGATCGGCGCCAGCGCGGGCTCTTTGGGTGTTGGCTTGATCGATGGCTTGAGTGCGGGGGTCGCTACGACGGCGGCCGCACGCACCGACGATGCCGATGGCAACCGCGACGGCGGCTTCTGCTTCGGCTCCGTGGGAGCCTTGGACGGCGCGGCAGGCTTGCGACGGCGTTTGAGCGGCACCACGCTGCGGGTGATGGCCTGCCAGAGCGCCTGTTCCTCGTCGCTGACCTGTCGGCGCCGGGACATGTTGCTCAAGACGCTTGTTTGGATTTGGGCTTGCTCTTGGCTTCGGGCTGCTTCGTGGGCGCCGCCTTCTGCTTGGCCTCGGGCTTCGCTTTCTCTTTAGCCTCGGCCTTCGACTTCGCCTTACCCTTGGCCTTCGCATCGGCCTTGGGGGTCGCCGACGTCTCGTCGTCCGGCGGGATCTCCGGCTTCGGTCGCGGCAACGGCATCGCACGGCCGGCTTCGACCATGTCGAGCTCGCGCGGCAGCAGCATCACGAAACGCCCCTGCTGGCGAATGCGACCGGCGATCGCACCGGCATCCTTGCCGGCGCCGAAGTAAAGATCGGCGCGGGCCGGGCCGATGATCGCCGAGCCAGTGTCCTGCGAGACCATGAGCCGACGGAAACTGTCCTTTGTGCGTGCGCCGTTGATCGGCAGCTCCGCCTCGATGAAAAACGGCGTGCCGTAGACGTGAATGCGATCGACCGCGATCGAACGGCCCGCGGTCAGCGGTACGCCTTGCGCACCCGGCGGTTCGGTCTCGACGTTGAGCCCGGTGATGCGGAAGAACACGAACGACTTGTTGGTGCCGCGCACTTCCTTGGCTTGATCGGGATTCTTCGCCATCCACTGGCTGATCCGATCCATCGACATTTCTTCGCGCGGCACGAGGCCGCGCTCGATGAGGATGCGCCCGACTGCCGTATAGGAGTGGCCGTTGTGGGCATCGTAGTTCAGACGGAGCATAGTTCCGTCTTCCAGCCGCACGCGCGCGGAGCCCTGGATCTGGATGGTCATCGCCTCCCAGTGATCCTTGATCCAGGCGATCTCGAGCCGCTGGCCGTCGAGCGCACCGTTCTCGATCGCGCCACGATCGAAATAAGGCTCGACTTCCTTCTTCGCGTTGAAGCGGCCGACGGCCGCGCGATTCGGCAGCGCCGCCTTGGGCGCCGGCTTGCCGCCGATCAGGATATCGCTCGGTCGCCGGTAGAGCGGTGCGGAGAATTCCGGGTTCGGGAAACGCGAGCCGTCGACGATCGGCTCGTAGTAGCCGGTGAGCAACCCCGTCTTTTCGCCGAGCTTGGCGATCCGCACCGGCCGGAAATTCTGCTCGAAGAACTCGCGCGCCTTCACCTTGTCGTCGGCGAGCGGCCCGGCGGCCGCCGCGCGGCGGCAAACCTCGCGCAAGCCCTGATGGATCGGGCGGCTGTCGGCTGCGGCGCGGCGCGCCAGGAACGGATTGCAGCTGATCCGGAAGGTGGCAAAGGCGGCAGCATGATCGTCGTCCGCCCAGCCGTCGATCTCAGACCATTCGATCGGTTCGAGCTGGGTGTCGGGCGCCTGTAGCGGATCAACGTCGCGCGCGCCAAGCGGCATCGCCGCAAGCAACCCCAGCGAAAGGATGACGGCTGATTTTGAGACGATGCGAAGCCGCCGCGACATCGCTTTCCCGCCCGGTTACTGCCCGGCTTCGGTCGCGACGAGCTTCCAGTTGGGATCGCGCGACGAAAGATCGCGCGCGAAGGTCCAGACGTCGGTAACGTCGGTGACCTTGTCGGGATTACCGTCGATCACGTTGCCGCTGCGGTCACGGGTGACCGACACAAGCTGCGAGACGAACCGCACCGTGACCTGTGCCGTCGGACCGCGCACTTCGGCACCGGTGACGTCGGAGCGGTCGATCGAGACGAAGCGGGTTTCCGCGGTCTCGCCCTTGGTCTCGCGATCCCGGATCGCGTTGTCGAAACCTTCGAAGACATCCCGCGAGAGCAGATTCCGGAGCGAGCGGCGATCGCCTTCGGCGTAGGCCGAGACGATCATCTCGTAGGCCTGCCGCGCACCGGCGACGAAATGCTTCGCGTCGAAGCTCGGATCGCCCTGCGCAATCGCGTCGAGACCTGCGGCAATCGGCGAACCCGCCTCCGCGACACCCTTCCAGCGTTCTTCCGGATCGACGGCCGGCGCTGCCGGCGCCGGGGCTTCGCCACCGCGGCCGGGCAGGGCAACGACATTGTCGTTCGAGCCGCGCACGGCGTCGCGCGCGGAATATGGATCATAGGGCGGGCGCTCGCGGCCGGTGCGCTGACCCAGCACGCTACGCAGGCGGAGAAAGATGAACACCGCCAGCGCCAGGAAAATGATGGTGTAAATGTCGAACACGTTCGCGCTAGCTCTCGGCTGCCGAGGACCGAACCACGGGATCGTCGGCCAACCCGCAGACGAACAATCTGCGGAGCGGAAGTCGGTTCCCGCGCTATTATGTAAGCACGCGACCGAATTGATCCAGTGGCTTGCGCCGAACAGCCGGCGCAGGTCGCTAAGGGTGGACCATAGACGATCCGGGTCGCCGCGCCAACATCGTCGGCACGAGATTTACAGCGATGTCATTGGTTAAATGGGGCTTTATTGGGCTCTTCTTGCTCCCGGTCGCGGAGATGGCCGCGTTTGTCGCAGTCGCGCTCGCGATCGGCTGGCTCCCGGCGTTTTGCCTTTTTCTTGCCACGTCGTTTTTCGGGCTCATGATTCTGCGACGGTCGGGCCGTGGCGACTTCGATCGCTTCCGTCAGGCGCTCCAACGCGACGGGATCCGGGCGATTCATCTGGAAAGCCCCGGGCTCGGGCCAATGATTGGCGGAATTCTTCTGGTATTTCCGGGCTTTATTACCGACGCACTGGGCGCGCTACTGCTCATTCCGCCAGCGCGACGGCAACTGCGACGGCTGATCACCCGCGCCAGCGAGGAGCGACGGCGGCAAAGCGACCCTTCGGTGGTCGATCTCACGCCGAAGGAGTGGCACCAAGTTTCCGAAAAGAAAATCAAAGGCCACGGGCCGAGCAAGCGCGTCAGATAGTCCCGTCCTTGTCGGGCGAAGGCCGGCGTGTTAGCCACGCCGCCGACAAGAGCGACCGAGTAGTCAGCGATCCGGGTCGTCTGGGCGGAGGTAACAGTGTCATGACGTTCACAGGCAATAACGGCAACGGCGCGCCGCCGCAGCAGCAGGGTCCCGGCCCCGACGCCCCCTCGCTCAACGTGCTCGGCCAATACGTCAAGGATTTCTCGTTTGAGAATCCGAACGCGCCGCGATCGCTGGCGCCGAGCCAGGAACAGCCGCAGCTCAGCGTTCAGATCAACGTAGGCGTCGGCCAGCTCGCCGCGACCGACTACGAGGTCACCCTCAAGCTCGAAGGCAAAGCCGAGTCCCAGGGCCAGGTGCTGTTCGTCTTCGATCTGACCTTTTGCGGCATGTTCCGCATTCAGAACATCCCACAGGAACACGTCCAGCCGATGGTCATGATCGAGTGCCCGCGGCTGCTGTTCCCGTTCGCGCGCGAGATCGTCGCGACCGCGGTGCGTAACGGCGGTTACGCGCCGTTCCTGCTCGACCCGGTCGATTTCGTTTCGCTGTATCACCAGCGGCTGGCGCAGCAACAACAGCAGCCGCAATTCACGATGCCGACCTGAGCGTATTCACGCTCGGGCGTCGTATTTCCGCCAGATCGCGTTCTCGCCCATCGCGGCGATGAAAGCCGTATGTGCTTCGAGCTCTGCCGCGGAGATCCGCGGCGGCAGCGCGATCGGACGCTGCGGAACCACCACCGCCTTGCCCCCGACCGACGATGTCGCACGCCCGGCCTCGACCAGGATGAGCGAGGTCTGCCGGCCGCCGATCATCTCGATATAGACTTCGGCCAGAAGCTCGGCATCGAGCAGCGCGCCGTGCTTCGTTCGCCGCGAATTGTCGACCCCGTAGCGTTGGCACAGGTGATCGAGCCCATTGGGGCCGGCCGGATGCCGGCGACGCGCCAGCAGCAGCGTATCGACCAGCCGCTCGCGGCCGATCAGCGCCTTTTTGCACCGCTCGAACTCGGCGTTGAGGAAGCCGAGATCGAAATTCGCGTTGTGCGCGACCAGCGGCGAATCGCCGATGAATTCGACCAGCTCGTCGCAGATCTCGTGAAAAAACGGCTTGTCCCGCAGGAACTCCGCCGAGAGGCCATGGACGTTGAACGCCTCGACCGGCATGTCGCGTTCGGGATTGAGATATTTGTGAAATACCTTGCCGCTCGGGAATCGATTGACCAGCTCGAGACAGCCGATCTCGACCATCCGGTGCCCCTGGTAGGGATCGAGTCCAGTCGTTTCGGTATCGAGTACGATCTCGCGCATGGTCGCTCTAGGTTGCCAAGTCCAAGGTCAGCGGGCCCGAATCAGCGCCGCTTTGGCATTGTAGCAACCTTGTCCAGGATCGACCGGACCTGCGCGCGGGCATCCTCAAGTCCCCGCGACGTATCCACCAGGAAATCGGCGCGCAGCCGCTTCTCGGAATCCGGCATCTGGCGCGACAGCATGGCGGCCAGCCTTTGCTCAGTCATTCCGGAGCGGGTCATCGCGCGGGCGCGTTGCACCTCCGCCGGCGCCGTCACCACCACGACCGCATCGACGCGGCGCTCGCCGCCGGTCTCGAACAGCAACGGGATGTCGAGCACCACGACTGGCGCCCCCTTGGCTTCGGCCTCTGCCAGGAACCGACGCTCGGCGTCCTGGACCATCGGATGCACGATCGCCTCCAACTGCCGCAACGCCGCCAGGTCTCCCATCACGCGCGAACCGAGCTTCACCCGATCGATCTTGCCGTCAGCGGTGGTGCCGGGAAACGCCGCTTCCACGATCGGGACCGCGTCGCCCTCGTAGAGACGGTGCACCACCGAATCGGCGTCGTGCACCGGCACGCCTTGCTCGGCGAAGAAGCCCGCGGTGGTCGACTTGCCCATCGCGACCGAGCCGGTCAGTCCGAGCACGATCATGGTTCCTCACTCATCCGTTCAGCACACCTTCGCGCCGCAGCGCCGCGAGCACCGGCAGCAAGGGCAAGCCGAGAATGGTCGAATGGTCGCCCTCGACGCGCTCGAACAGCTGCACGCCGAGACCTTCCAACTGGTAGGCTCCGACACTTGTCATGACGGCATCGCCCGCGGCGTCGAGGTAGGACTCCAGAAAGCCGTCCGAGAACGCGCGCATGGCGAGCCGCGCCACGGCGCAGTGCTCGAAGACCGGCCCGCCGTCACGCATGATCGCGACCGCAGAATGCAGCGCGTGAACTTGTCCGCGCATTGCCTTGAGCTGTTCGCGCGCTGCCGTGCGATCGGCGGGCTTGGAGAAACGTCGCTGCCCGAGCGCCAGAGTCTGATCCGCACCGATGACCAGCCGGCCCGGCTGTTGCGCCGACACCGCAAGAGCTTTCTCGCGCGCCAGCAGTGCCGCCACGGCGCCTGGATCGGCAAGATTCGTATTGGCTTCGATGCCGCGCTCGTCGATGTCCGCCACCAGCACTTCGATCGGGATGCCTGCGCCTTGCAGCAGGGCGCGCCGGCTTACGCTCTTCGATGCGAGCACCAGCGGTTTGTCGGCGAGCCAGAGCGACATGATCTCAGGCCACCGGCTGCCGACGCCGATCGGTCAGCAGGCTCAGCACCGCCGCGGCGGTTTCTTCGATCGAGCGCCGCGTCACGTCGATGCTTGGCCAACCATGCTTGGTGCACAGCTTGCGCGAGAACGCCACCTCCTCGGCCACCGCCTTGCGGTCGATATACTGATCTTCGTCGTGATGCGCCTTCAGTCCGAGCAGACGGTTCTGCCGGATCTGCACGATGCGTTCCGGGCTGGCGTAGAGCCCGACCACCAGCGGACGGCCCAGAGCTTCCACACTCGGCGCGACCGGTATCCCCGGGACCAGCGGCACGTTGCCGGTCTTCACGCCACGGTTGGCGAGATAGATCGACGTCGGAGTCTTCGACGTACGCGATACGCCAACCAGCACCACGTCGGCATCTTCCAGATCCTCGATGTGCTGTCCGTCGTCATGCAGCATGGTGAAGTTGAGCGCATCGATTCGCTTGAAGTATTCGGCATTGAGCGTGTGCTGCGCTCCCACCCGGTGGCTGGTCTCGGCGCCAAGATAGGACTGCAGCAGCGCCAGCACCGGACCGAGGATCGACAGGCAGGGAACACTGAGCTCGCGGCAATAATCCTCGAGCCGCTTGGCGAGGTCCTCCTCCACCAGCGTATAGAGCACGATACCGGGGGCTTCCTCGATTTCCGCCAGCACACGATCGAGCTGTTTCTGGGTGCGTACCAGGGGATAGGCGTGCTCGACCGGCAGCATCTTGGTGTATTGCGCCGTCGCCGCGCGCGCGACGGTGGTCAATGTCTCGCCGGTGGCATCCGAGACCAGATGCAGGTGAAAATAGCTGCCGGTTCGGTGAGGCATGGGACCGGAAAGCCTGTGTACATTTTCGGGGCTTCTGGGGAGAAGGCCATGCCATGGGGACGGCCGTCAGCGCAAGGAGCACACAGTGGCCACAACTGTCCACATTGCTGCCATCGTGAATGAATTTGGCTCCAAAGTCCGCGATTGTGGTGACATGTGGATTGCGTTCTTGCCGCTTGTCACTATCGCGGAGAAGTCCGCCTATTCCGCGGCCTTACCGCATGCCGAGATTTAATCCCCTCGTGTGGAAAGGCTTGGGGAATGTGTAAACCGTGTGGATCGTTTGTGGATACCGAGTCATGAGTCCAATCAACGCTCCAACTACAACCACCACTAAGAATCTTTAAGTTATCTTGGTGGGCAGACCTGATAGACCCTGCGCGTGGATAAACTCATTCTCGATGTGCTCAATGGCGGCTCGCGGAAGTTGCCGCCAGTCTGGCTGATGCGCCAGGCTGGACGCTACCTGCCGGAATATCGCGCGTTGCGGGAGAAGGCCGGAGGGTTTCTCGATCTGGTCTTCAATCCGGAGTTTGCGGCTGAGGTGACGCTCCAACCCATTCGGCGGTTCGGATTCGACGCTGCGATTCTGTTCTCGGACATCCTGGTGGTGCCGCATGCCCTTGGCCAGACGGTGACGTTCGCCGTTGGTGAGGGGCCGCTGCTCGAGCCTATCAAGGATCGCACCGACTTCGAGCGCCTGACGTCCGCTATCGACCATCAAGTGCTGACGCCGGTCTACGAAACCATTCGGCGTGTGAAAGCGGATTTGCCGCCTGGGGTCACATTGCTCGGCTTCTGTGGCGCGCCATGGACGGTTGCGACTTACATGGTTGCGGGCCACGGAACGCCGGACCAGGCGCCGGCACGACTGTTCGCCTACCGTGATGCCGCAGCGTTTGATGTACTCATGGACGTGCTGGTCGATGCGTCTGCAAGCTATCTGGTACGCCAGCTCCAGGCTGGTGCCGATGCGGTGCAGATTTTCGATACATGGGCGGGTGTGTTGTCGCCGGAGCAGTTCGACCGATGGTGCATCGCGCCGACCAAACGGATCGTCGCCATGGTGCGTCAGCAGGTGCCGGAAGCGAAGATCATCGGGTTTCCGCGGGGAGCCGGAAGCCAGCTGCCGCGCTATGTCGCGGAAACCGGCGTCGATGCGGCTGGTCTCGATTGGATGATCGATCGTGATTTTGCGCGCAAACATGTGCAGGGCGTCGTCCCGGTACAGGGCAATCTCGATCCACTGGTGCTGCTGGCCGGCGGGATTGCGTTAGATCGCGCCGTGGATGCGGTGCTGGACGCGTTTGCCGGTGGGCCGTTCATTTTCAATCTCGGTCACGGCATTCTGCCGGAAACGCCGATCGCGCACGTGGAACAGATGCTCAAGCGCGTTCGCGGCACTTGACCGGTTGCGCGAGGACTGCGTTCACTCATCGGTATGGACCGACCGATTCCACCATCACGTCCCTGGCTCGGAGCGGTGATCGCACTCGCGGCCACGGCCTTGCTGCTGGCCGTGCTGATACTGTGGCGGCCGTCGACGCTCTACCTCTGGCTCAAGGCGCTGCATGTCATCGCGGTGATCGCCTGGATGGCCGGGATGCTCTATCTGCCGCGGTTGTTCGTCTATCACTGCGAAGCCGAACCTGGCTCCAAGCAGTCCGAAACCTTCAAGGTGATGGAGCGGCGTTTGCTGCGCGCCATCATCAATCCAGCGATGGTCGCGACCTGGGTGCTCGGTCTGTGGCTCGCGTGGGATGCCGGGCTCTACCGGAGCGGCTGGCTGCACGCGAAGCTGATGCTCGTGCTGGCGATGTCGGCGGTGCACGGCATGTTCGTGCGTTACGTGCGGGAGTTTGCCGAAGATCGAAACCAGCATTCCCAGCGGTTCTACCGGATACTCAACGAGGTCCCGACGCTGCTGATGATCGGAATCGTCATCCTGGTGGTGGTGAAACCGTTCTAGGTGCTGGCAAGCGCCGTGGCCGCCGAGCGGCCTCCACAAAAAATCCTGCGCGCAAGCTTATAAGGCCTTATTACCTATAAATATCAATAGGATATCCAGTATAAAACGTCGCTCTGCGGCAGCTTTCTTAGCCTCGCTAGCCCCGTGGCCGCCCAGCAAGCCCTTGCGGAAAGCACACTATTTTCATATGTTTGCGCTATCTCCCTGAACGCAGGCTGATGCAGCGCACTACCGGCCCCGTGGATTCGGACGGTCGCTACATCGGGCAAACGCCCTGAAGCCTCGCCCCAGACCTGCGACTTCCCTCCTCCCTCTCCGCGTCGATCGACAGAACGTTCTGTTCCCGGCGACGCCCTTCAAGGCATACCCGTATGCGGGAAATGAAACTCCAAGACCTCAAGGCCAAGACTCCGGCCGAGCTCCTCGCCTTTGCAGAAGAACATCAGGTCGAGAACGCCTCGACCATGCGCAAGCAGGAGCTGATGTTCGCCATCCTCAAGCAGTTGGCCTCGCAAGAGGTCGACATCATCGGCGAAGGCGTCGTTGAGGTGCTCTCCGACGGCTTCGGCTTCCTGCGCTCACCGGAAGCGAACTACCTGCCTGGCCCCGACGACATCTACGTCTCGCCATCGCAAATCCGCCGCTTCGGCCTGCGCACTGGCGACACCGTCGATGGTCACATCCGGTCGCCCAAGGACGGCGAGCGCTACTTCGCGCTGCTCAAGGTCAATACGATCAATTTCGAAGAGCCGGAAAAGGCTCGCCACAAGATCAACTTCGACAACCTGACGCCGCTCTATCCCGAGCAACGGCTCAAAATGGAGATCGGCGATCCGACCAAAAAGGATCTGTCGGCCCGGGTGATCGATATCGTCGCGCCGATCGGCAAAGGCCAACGCGCCCTGATCGTGTCGCCGCCGCGCACCGGCAAGACCGTGCTGCTGCAGAACATCGCGCATTCGATCACCGCCAATCACCCTGAGTGCTACCTGATCGTGCTGCTGATTGACGAGCGGCCGGAAGAAGTCACCGACATGCAGCGCTCCGTGAAGGGCGAGGTGGTGTCCTCGACCTTCGACGAGCCCGCGTCGCGCCACGTTGCGGTCGCGGAAATGGTGATCGAGAAGGCCAAGCGCCTGGTCGAGCATGGCCGCGATGTCGTGATCCTGCTTGATTCGATCACCCGCCTCGGCCGCGCCTACAACACCGTGGTGCCGTCATCCGGCAAGGTGCTGACCGGCGGTGTCGACGCCAATGCGCTGCAGCGCCCGAAGCGCTTCTTCGGCGCGGCGCGTAACATCGAGGAAGGCGGCTCGCTGACCATCATCGCGACCGCGCTGATCGATACCGGCAGCCGCATGGACGAAGTGATTTTCGAAGAGTTCAAGGGCACCGGCAACTCCGAACTGATCCTCGACCGCAAGGTGGCCGACAAGCGCACCTTCCCGGCCATGGACATCACGCGCTCCGGCACCCGCAAGGAAGAGCTGCTCACGCCTGCCGACCAGCTCAAGAAGATCTACGTCCTGCGCCGCATCCTCAATCCGATGGGCACGATGGACGCGATCGACTTCCTGCTCGACAAGCTGCGGAATACCAAGAGCAACTCGGAATTCTTCGAGTCGATGAATACGTAGGCCGGCCGGCTGGAACCGATTCATTCGGTTGCGGCGGTTAACGGTGCGCGCTGAGGTTTTCGCATGAAGCCGACTGCGTATTTGAATGGCTAGGCGACCAGCGGGTTCGGGCGCACCGCGACTGCTCGAGCGAGCGATCGGCCATCATCAGGCCGGACAAATTGCGGATGCCGAACGGCTGTATCTGCAAATCCTGCAAGGCAATCCGAGCGACTTCGACGCCAAGCACCTGCTTGGCGTGATCCGCCACCAGCAAGGTCGCAGCGTCGAGGCGGCCGAGCTCATCGCCGGCGCACTGCGATCAAACCCGACCTCCGCCCGCGCGCTCTCGAACTACGGGCTGATCCTGTCCGAACTCGGACGGCTGGACGAGGCGCTCGCCGCGCTCGACCGGGCGCTGACCGGCAATGATCTGCCCGATGCGCACAACACGCGCGGCCACGTCCTGCTACGGCTCGGTCGCAACGAGGACGCGCTCGAGAGTTTCGACCGGGCGTTGGCGTTGCATCCCGGCTATGTCGAAGCCCACAACAACCGCGGCAACGCGCTACAAGGCTTGCGCCGGTATGCCGATGCTCTCGCGAGCTACGACCGTGCGCTGACGCTACGGCCAGACTATCCGGAGGCGCACTACAATCGCGGCAGCGCGCTCCGGCAGCTCAAGCGCGACGCCGAAGCGCTCGCCGCCTTCGACAACGCCCTGGCGTTGCGGCCGGGCTATGCTGAGGCGCTGTTTTCCCGTGGCGACGCGCTGGCGCAGCTCAAGCGGTATGCCGAAGCGATCGCGAGCTACGACAGGGCAATCGCGATCTGGCCGGACCATCCGCATGCGCTGAGCGGACTGATCGACACGACATTGGCGATCTGTGACTGGAAGCGGACGGACGAACTGACCAGCCGCCTGGCCGCGGGCATCGCCGGCGGCGCGGCGATCGTCAATCCATTCACGCTCATCCGCCTGACCGACGATCCAGCGCAGCACCGCCAGTGCGCCGAGGCGTTCGCCCGCGACCGCATCAAGTCAGCACGACCGACGCTGCGTGATCCGGGCAAATGGACCCACGACAAGATCCGCGTCGCTTATCTCTCGGCCGACTACCACGGCCATGCCACAGCCTATCTGATCGCGGAGCTGATCGAGCTGCACGACCGCACGCGCTTCGAGATCATTGGCGTGTCGTTCGGGCCGGATGACGGCAGCGATATCCGCAAGCGCGTTGCCGGTGCCTTCGACCGGTTCCTCGATGTGCGCGCCAAGAGCGACCGTGAGATCGCGGCGCTGCTGGCGACGCTGAAGGTCGACATCGCCGTTGATCTCAAAGGCTACACCCAGGATTCGCGGCCCGACATCCTGAGTTTCCGTCCGGCGCCGATCCAGGCGCAATGGCTCGGCTATCCCGGGACGCTGGGCGCCGACTTCATTGACTACGTCATTGCTGACGAGGCCGTCGCGCCATTCGAGCACGCGCCGTTCTACAGCGAGAAGATCATTCAGTTGCCTGGTTGCTATCAGTCCAACGACCGCGAGCGCGCGATCGCGGAACGCACGCCGGCGCGGCGGGAGACCGGGCTGCCGGAGGCAGGGTTCGTGTTCTGTTGCTTCAACAACAGCTTCAAGATCTTGCCGCCGGTGTTCGACGTGTGGATGCGGCTGCTCCGGGAAGTGCCGGGCAGCGTGCTCTGGCTGCTGCAGGACAACGCGGTGGCGGAAGAAAATTTGCGTAGCGCCGCTACCGCTCGCGGGGTCGATCCGGCGCGGCTGGTATTTGCCGGCCGGGTGAAGCTCGAGGATCATCTCGCCCGCCATCGGCTGGCTGATCTGTTCCTCGACACGCTGCCTTACAATGCCCATACCACCGCGAGCGACGCGCTATGGGCGGGACTGCCGGTGCTGACCTGCCAGGGCAATGCGTTCGCCGGTCGCGTCGCTGCGAGTCTGCTCAAGGCCGTCGGTCTGCCGGAACTGGTGACGCACAACCTCGCCGACTACGAGGCGCTGGCGTTGCGGCTCGCCGGCGATCCGGGATTGCTGCACGGCATTCGCGCGCGGCTGGAAGGTGGCCGCCTCAAACGTCCGTTGTTCGATACCGACAGTTTCCGCCGCGGCATCGAAGCGGCGTATCAGCGGATGTGGGAGACGTGGCAGCGCGGTGAGCCGGCGCAGGCGTTTCGTGTGGACGCCGTCAGTTAGCGAGTCGGCGGCAGCATCCGACGCGCCTGCTCACCCCGGAATCATCTCCGCCAGCAACCGCCCATATCCCGCCACCGGCTGGCGGATCGACAGCCGCAACTGGATCTCCCAGCAGCGCGCCGGGATCGGATGCACCACCGGCACGCCGAGGTCGCGCTCCAGGGTGTCGACCATATCCAGCACGCGCCAGCCGGAACCGAGCAGATAGATCGCGTCGGCCTTGCGGTGCTTGAGGAAGGCCTGCTTCACGAACGCGTAGACCTGATGCGATGAAAGCTGCCCGACGTCGCCGAACGCCACGTCAAGACCTTCCATGCCGAGCACGTCGAAGCCGGCCTCGACGAAATATTTCGCGAACACATCGTTGATCTTGCCGGTGAAATAGGTGGCGCCGACGATCTTCTTGGCTTTCAGCGCGCGCAGCGCCCGCACATGGTTCGAGCCCGAGGTGAACATCGGGATCTTGTGCTTGCGCTCCCACTTCTTCAGCAGCTCCGCCTCGCCTTTGTAGCCGAGCAGCATGAACGGCGGCGCGCCTTCCGGATGGATGAGATCGCAGCCGGCATCGGCGAGTTGCTCGAGCAGCGGCTCATAGGGCGCGACGGCGCGCTTGAACTCGTCGGTGGTCCCCTTGCTGATATTGAGGAACAGCGGCAGCACGCCGATGCCTTCCGGCAGCATGCGGATCAGCTCTTCGAGGCCACCCGGCCGCAATGTCGGCTTGATGCAGCCGACGACCCCGCGCCAACTCGTGAACGCCATGTGCTTATCGTCTCCCGCTGCGATGCGCTGCGCGGGAAGGTAGCAGGATGCGTGCGCTACTTGTAGAGCTTCACGTTGTTGACGCGTGAGCTCAGCGTCAGGCCGTCGAGGCAGGCATTGGGCTCGCCCGGCACACAGGCTGAAATATCGTTGACCAGCACCGCGCCGACCGCCGCGCACTTGGTTTCGATCGCGAAGGTCTTCACCATCGTGCGTCCGGACCGCACCGGTCCCAGCTCGGTGAGGATGCGGCGGTAGACGATGCTCTCGGTATTAAACACCACGAGATCGAGCTTGAGGCTGTCGAGCGCCGCTGACTTGTTCTCGACCACGAAAGTCATCCGGCACTGGGTCTCGGTGCCTTCGAGCGCGTTGAGCTCGACGCGGATGTTGTGGTCGGCGGCCTGCGTGGCAACAGGCACGAACAGGCTCAACGCTATCGACGCCGCCAAGCTACGCATGACCATACGCATCATCCCCTCCACCCGACATAATGCGCGAGAGAGTAACGGCGCGCGCACGTGCGGACAATCGCGACGCGCAGCATCAGTCTTGAACCGTTGTAAAGAATGACGACTGTTCAGTGACGAAGCGCACTAGTTTGCGCGCATCGACATCATGGTTGCGGCAATTTGCTCTGGCGTCGTGACTGGCAGGGAACAGTTTTCGCCGGCGCAGATGAACGCGGCCGGTTCGGTTGTCGCGCCGAACTTTGCCGCAGCCGGGTGCGTTCCCGGCAGCGCGTCCTTCGACGGTGCCCGGATAACGACGCGGTCGAGGAACGGCAGCTTCAGCGCCGTCTCCACCAGCGCCGCAGCGCGGTCGCCGGTGCCAGTGACCACGATCTCGGCGCTGCGCAGCCGCAGGTCCACGGCGTTGAGCAACGCGACATGCATGAAGACATTGTCCGCCGCGAGCGGCAGCAGGCCGTCGAACAGGCGATCGACCTGATCCCGCCAAGCATGTTGCCCGGTGAATCCGGCGAGCCGCACGAGATTCTGCGCGGCGATCGCGTTGGGATTTGGCGTGGCGTCGTCGCTGGTCGAGTTCGGCCGTACCACAAGACCCTCGGCGTCGTCGGCGGTGAGGAAATATCCGCCGGTCGGCGCATTGGCGTAGTGGCGGTCGAGCGTAGCCTGCCAGGCCAGCGCGCGCTCGAGATAACCACGCTCGCCGGTCGCCTCGTGCAACGCCAGCGCGGCGCGGATCATGTTGGCATGATCGGAAGCAAGCCCGGGGAACAGCAAGCGCTCCTCGCGCCAGGAATGACCGAGGCGATCGCCCTTCGACATCTTGCCGTCGATGAAAAGGAACGCCCGCGCCGCCATCTGCAGCCAGCTGGGCTCATCGAAGTGGACCCCGGCGTGCACCAGCGCGGCGATCATCATGCCGTTCCAATCCGTCAGCACCTTGTCGTCGAGCCCCGGGCGGACGCGCTTGTCGCGGACGGCGAGCAACCGCCGCCGCAGTGATGCAAGGCGCGTCTCGTCCTCGGCGGTCGCCGGCACGCGCGCCAGCCGGTTGAAGATGGTGTGACCCTCGAAGTTTCCCTCGGCGGTGAGGTCATAATGACGCGCGAAGAAATCTGCGTCGTCCTGGCCGATCGCGTGCGCCACCTCTTCGGGTGACCAGACGTAGAACTTACCCTCCTCGCCTTCGCTGTCGGCGTCGAGCGAGGCGCAGAACGCACCGCCTTCGGTCGTCATTTCGCGTGCGAGCCAGCCGACGGTTTCCTGCGCGCGGGTCTTGAACAGCGGATTGCCGGAGCGGCCATGCGCCAGCGCCAACAGCTCGAGCAACAGCGCGTTGTCGTAGAGCATCTTCTCGAAATGCGGCACCAGCCAGCGCTCGTCGACCGAGTAGCGCGAAAACCCGCCGCCGAGATGATCGTAGATGCCGCCCTGGCAGATGCGGTCGAGCGTCAGCTCGACCGCTCCGAAGTAGCGCTGCTCGCCGGTGCGCTGCCCGGCCCGCCACAGGAATTCGAGCAGCATGCATTGCGGGAATTTCGGTGCGCCGCGGATGCCGCCGTGTGCGGGATCGATCAAGCCGCCGAGCTGCTGCGCGGCTCGGTTAAGCTCGTTCGGCCCGATGACGACCTTGCCTTTCGGCGTCGCGGTCTCGGCGAGCCGCGCCATCAGCGCGGTGCGGTTCTGATCGACGCTGTGTGGCTCCTCGCGGAATACGCGCGAGACTTCACGCAGCACGTCAACGAACGCCGGCTTGCCGTAGCGGCTCTGCTTGGGGAAATACGTGCCACCCCAGAACGGCTCGCCGTCGGGCGTCAGGAACATGGTCAGCGGCCAGCCGCCATGCTCGCCGAGCAAGTGCAGCGCCGACATATAGATCTGGTCGATATCGGGTCGTTCTTCGCGGTCGACTTTGATGCTGACGAAGAGGTCGTTCATGACGGCGGCAGTGGCGTCGTCCTCGAAGCTTTCGTGCGCCATGACGTGGCACCAGTGGCACGCCGCATAGCCGACCGAGAGCAGGATCGGCTTGTTGGCGCGCTTGGCCTCGGCCAGAGCCGCCGGGTTCCACGGCCACCAGTCGACCGGGTTGTGCTTGTGCTGCAGGAGATACGGTGAAGTTTCCTGCGCCAGGCGGTTTTGGTGGGCGGACGATGCGGTCGATGTCATAAGGCGATAATGCCAGTATTGGGCGATCGTTCAAATGACACCGGCAAACATGCAAACGAGGACGGGCGTTGAGCAGCCAGGATAGCGACCAGGGCAGCCAATCGCCTGCCTGCCGGCCCGACGAGGGCTTCCGCGTCGGCGTCGATGACGTGGTCATCGTGCCGCTGGTGGTGGTTGCGTTCGCCATCTGGCGCATCCTGCGGCGTATATTTTTCATCCTGGTCGATCTGGTCGATTTCCTGTTTCCGATCTTGCTCCAGGTGATGCGGTTTCCGCTGTTCACCCTGCGCATCCTCGGCGATGGCATCGCGGCGCTGTTGAAGGGCGTCGTGCGATTCCTGCCGGTGGGCGGTGATCGCCGCACGGCGTGGCGCGACCTGGTGAGCCGGCATTGGGCGTGGTTGCGCCAGAAGTTCAGCTACAAGGCATTTGAAGAAGCCGTCCACCACGCCTTCGAAAAAGGCATGGCGTGGGTGTTCAAGACCTGCCACGCGCTGTCGCCGCGGGCCGCGCTGTGGGTGCTGATCGGCGCCGTGCTCTGGCTGCCGATCTCGTTCGGCGTTGCGACGTTCGTGCATGCGGTGCTGATCGCGAAGGCGCTGTCCCTGCCTGCCTGGATGCAGCTCCTGCATCCGGTCGCGACCATCATCGCCAAGACCAAGCTGCTGGTGCTGCCGGTCTATCCGGCGGCGTGGCCGCAGGCGAAGCAGCATCCGCTGATGCAGGCATTGATCCGGTACTGGCAGTACCTCGCGGCGCATTATTTCGCGCGCAAGACCGGCTTTCGCTATCGGCAGATTGAAGGAATCTACGCCGCGATCGGCGATGCGTTGCGCCACACCGCGGCGGCGACGGGCCTGAGCCGTCTCGGCGGCGCCGTGCTGACCGGACTCAACGCGGCCGCGGCTTGGATCAGCAGCACGGCGTGGCGCGCGTCCAGCCGGACTGTGGACTTCCTCGCGCGCTTCCCGTTGTTCGGCGGAATCGTGCAGCGCTACACCGCGCACTACGACGAAGCGAACCGGACGCCGGCACTCAAGTTCAGCGAACGTACGCGCGGATTCTTCCAGCGCTGGTCGGTCAAGTTCACGGCGGAGTATTACAAAGACAAAGAACGCCAGGATGCGGCGAAAGGCATCGCCGGCGCATAAGCCTTGATCGCGATGTCAGGGTTTGGCGCGGTCCATCAGGTAGCAGGTCGCGACCACCGAGCGGCTCGGGCTGGTGCCGTTGTGGACGTAGCACTTCTCCATGCGATCCGGCGTGATCAGCGTGATTCGGAAATAGCCGTCGAGGTCGGCGCCGATGATCGTGCGGTTGTCGTTGGTGAGCGCCCAGACGAACGGTTCCTTGTCGTCGGCGACCGCGCTCGACGAGCGGCCCCAGGCGACGCGGCCGTCCTGGCCTTCCACGATGTGAGTCGCGGTGACGTCGCGCACGCGCGGCTGATCGGCGGCGGTCTTCTTGCCGGTGGCCTTCTTGCCGGGGTGATGGGCGTTGGCACCGAGGACGATCGCCTTGCCCTTCCCGGTCCAGGTGCCTTTGAGGTCGGGAATCGCTGCGTCCTGCTGCGCGGACGCCGCTGACATGGCGACGCCAAGCAGCGCGGCCGCGAGAATGAGAACCTTCATCGTTTGCCTCCCAGGTTGGCGCAGCACCGGGCCGCACCTTGCCGCGAGGATAGCCGTCGGCCTTTAAGCAACGAAAGTTCCATCGGCTAAAATTTAGTGCGTAATGTTGGTTGTCACGGCCAGTGGCCTGCGATGGGCCTTGGTGCGCGGCTGCTGGTATAGGTCCCGTGTGACTGCGCCCAACGACACCATCTTCGCCCTTTCGTCCGGCCGGCCGCCGGCCGCGATTGCCGTGGTCCGGCTTTCGGGACCGCGGGCGCGCGCCGCGCTCGAGGCGCTGATCGGCCGGGTGCCGGAGCCGCGCAAGGCCGCGCTGGCGAATGTGCGCGACCCAGCCTCCGGCGAAGCGATCGACCAGGCGCTGACGCTGTGGTTTCCAGCGCCACGCAGCGAGACCGGCGAGGACGTGGCCGAGCTTCAGCTCCATGGCGGCCGCGCCGTCGTCGCGGCGGTGCTGGCGGTGCTCGGCCGGATCCCGGGGCTGCGGATGGCCGAGCCCGGCGAGTTCACCCGCCGCGCCTTCGAGCACGGTCAACTCGACCTCACCCAGGTCGAGGCGCTGGCCGACCTGATCGGCGCCGAGACCGAGGCGCAGCGGCGGCAGGCGTTGCAGCAGATGCGCGGGCTGCTCGGCGACCGCGCGGAAGACTGGCGCACGCGGGTCATCGAGGCGCTGGCACAGGTCGAGGCCGCGATCGATTTCGCCGACGAAGGCGACGTGCCGACGAATCTGATGACGCGCGCTTTGGCGATCGCTCGGCCACTGGCCGACGAGATCAGCGCGGCGCTGGCCGGCGCCGAACGCGGCGAGCGCTTGCGCGACGGACTATGGGTCGTGATCGCGGGGCCGCCCAATGCCGGCAAGTCGACGTTGCTCAATCGCATCGCCAAGCGCGAGGCCGCGATCGTGTCGCCGATCGCCGGCACGACCCGCGACGTGATCGAGGTGCATCTCGACCTCAATGGCTATCCGGTCAATCTCATCGACACCGCGGGCATCCGCGAGTCGTCCGATGACCCAGTCGAACGCGAGGGCATGCGGCGCGCACGCGAGCAGGCGGCGCGCGCCAATCTGGTGCTCTGGGTCGTCGACGCGACCGCGGCCGACGCGACGCCTCCGCCGCTGGCGCCGGGCGTCATGCGCTGGACCGTGCTCAACAAGATGGACGTGGTCCGTCCGCAGGAGCTTCCGCGGTTGGAGTGGCAGTTCAAGGCCAAAGGCGATGCTCACCTGATCTCCGCCACGACCGGCGCCGGGTTCGAGTTGCTGATGGACGCGATCGTCGCGTTCGCGGAACGCTACTTTACGCTGGAGCCGGCGCTGGTGACCCGCGAGCGCCAGCGTAAGGTGCTGGTCGGGGTTGTGCAATCTATAGTTGTATCTGCCAAGTTGGCGGAGCAGGGCGCGGGCGAGGAGCTGGTGGCGGAACAGCTTCGCCTCGCCGCCTCCGGGCTGGGCCGCCTCACCGGCCGCGTCGATGTCGAAGACATCCTTGAGGTGATCTTCCGCGACTTCTGCATTGGCAAATAATTCGCCGCACTGAATCGGTCATCGACCGATCGGCCAATGAGTCGGTGATCCCTCCGTTCGCTCCCGCGAAGGCGGGAATCCAGAATCGTCCATCGAGTCTCCTGGGTCCCCGCTTTCGCGGGGACGAGCGGAAGCGCGCAAGGCCGGTCAAAGCGAACGACATGTTTCACGTGAAACATACGAACGTCTTTGACCACCAGGCGCGCCGCCGCTAAGACGCGCACGGATGGAAGACGCGCGTGCAACGCGCCGGTGGCTTCCGGAGATTCTGAAATGCAATCGCGGTTCGACGTCATCGTCGTGGGCGGAGGCCATGCCGGCTGCGAAGCTGCGGCCGCGTCGGCGCGCATGGGCGCATCGACCGCATTGGTCACGCACCAGTTCGCGACCATTGGGGCGATGTCCTGCAATCCGGCGATCGGTGGTCTGGGCAAGGGCCACCTGGTCCGCGAGATCGATGCACTCGACGGCCTGATGGGGCGCGTCGCCGACCGTGCCGGAATCCAGTTCCGGGTGCTCAACCGGCGCAAGGGTCCGGCGGTGCGCGGGCCGCGCACCCAGGCGGACCGGAAGCTCTATGCCGCCGCGATGCAGGAGGCGATCGCTGCGACCGCCAACCTGACGGTGATCGAGGGCGAGGCCGACGATCTCATCGTGGCCGGTGGCCGGGTCGCCGGGCTTCGGCTCAAGGACGGCCGGGAGCTGACATCAGGTGCGGTGGTGCTGACCACCGGGACCTTCTTGCGCGGGCTTATCCATATCGGCGAAAGCCAGACGCCGGCGGGCCGGGTCGGGGAGGCGCCAGCCATCGGCCTGTCCCAGACCCTGGAGCGGCTGGGTTTCGCGCTCGGCCGGCTCAAGACCGGCACCCCGCCGCGGCTCGACGGGACCACCATCGACTGGGCGGCGTTGGAAATGCAGCCGGCCGATGACCCGCCGGAGCCGTTCTCGATGCTGACCGACCGGATCACGACCCCGCAGATCCAGTGCGGGATTACGCGGACCACCGAGGCGACCCACCGGATCATCCGCGAGAACGTCCACCGTTCGCCGATGTACTCCGGCCAGATCGCCAGCCGGGGGCCGCGCTATTGTCCGTCGATCGAGGACAAGATCGTCCGGTTCGGCGAGCGCGACGGGCACCAGATCTTCCTCGAGCCGGAAGGGCTCGAGGACACCACCGTCTATCCCAACGGGATTTCCACCTCGCTGCCGGAGGACGTCCAGAAGGCGCTGGTCGCGACCATTCCGGGGCTGCAAAAGGCGCGGATGGTGCGGCCCGGCTATGCCATCGAATACGACCACGTCGACCCCCGCGAGCTGAAGGCGACCCTGGAAACCAAGCGTCTGCCGGGGCTTTTCCTGGCCGGACAGATCAACGGAACCACCGGATACGAGGAAGCGGGCGCCCAGGGCCTGGTGGCCGGGCTCAATGCCGCGGCGTGGGCAGGCGAGAGCGCCGAAATCGTGTTCGACCGGGCCGAGGGCTATCTCGGCGTGATGATCGACGATCTCGTGACCAAAGGGGTCACTGAGCCGTATCGGATGTTCACCTCGCGGGCCGAATACCGGCTCACCTTGCGGGCGGACAATGCCGACCAGCGCCTGACGTCGCGGGGGATTGCCCTCGGCTGCGTCGGGGCGGAACGCCAAAAGGCGCACGTCGAGAAGATGGCCGCTCTGGCGGAAATCCGGGCCTACGCCACGTCGGTGACGATGACCCCGAATGAGGGCGGCAAACATGGGCTGGCTCTGAACCGGGACGGGCAGCGCCGCACGGCGTTCGAGCTCCTCTCCTTCCCGACCATTGAGTTTGCGGATATCGCCCGGATCTGGCCGCAGCTCGGGATGTTTCACGTGAAACACCTCGCGCAGATCGAGATTGACGCCAAATACGAGGTTTATCTCGCGCGCCAGGCCGCTGACATCGCGGCGTTCCGGCGTGACGAGAGCCTGGAGCTGCCGGACGACATCGACTACGGCGTGGTCAAAGGCCTTTCCAATGAGGCGCGGGCGAAACTCGCCGCCATCCGCCCCCGGACCGTGGGCCAGGCCGGCCGGATCGACGGCCTCACCCCGGCAGCGCTGACGCTGTTGGTGGGACACATTCGGCGGGGGCGGAAGTCCGCGGTCGCGGCGGTCTAATTCGATTATTCCACGCACACCAAACTCAATCCGTCACCCTGAGGTGCGAGGCGTGAAACGCCGAGCCTCGAAGGGCGACGGCCCCAGGTTTTGTGGTAAGACCGCGGCCGTTCATCCTTCGAGGGCCGGCTGCGCGCCGGCCACCTCAAGACGACGGATTGAAAATTGAGCGTGCCGCAGATGTCCGCCCCATCTCATCCCGACCTCACGGCAGACCGAGACGCTGCCCTGCGGCTGACCCCTGTTTCACGTGAAACACTTGCCCGCCTCGATCAGTTCGTCGAACTCCTCCTAACCTGGAACGCCCACACCAATCTCATCGGGCGGAACACAGTCCCTCAGCTTTGGACCCGGCACATCGCGGATTCGCTCCAACTTCTCGATCTCGCCCCTGGGGCTCGGACCTGGGTTGATCTCGGCAGCGGCGCTGGTTTCCCCGGGATGGTGATCGCCTGCGCGCTGGCCGATTCGCCCGGCGCCAAGGTCCATCTGGTCGAAAGCAGCACCAAGAAAGCCCGCTTTCTGCGGGACGCCGCGCGACTCACCGGCGCGCCTGCTTTCGTCCATGCGGAGCGGATCGAGCACTTTACGGAGGTATTTTCCGACACGGTTAACGTGGTCACGGCGCGGGCCCTCGCGCCACTAAAACTGCTGTTGGATCAAAGTGTTAGCTTGTTGACAAAAGGCGCGGTCGGGCTGTTTCCCAAGGGACAGGATGTCGAAGCCGAATTGACCGAGGCCACTAAATACTGGAACATTAAGGTTAATCTCGCGCCCAGCCGTACAGACTCAAGAGGCCGCGTCGTCGTGGTCCAAGCGCTCGAACGACGCGCGGCGACGAAATGACTCGCACGCTGGCGCGGTTGAGGTGAGGCCAAGGCCCATGACGACCACCACATCGGAATCATCGGTGATCAATTCGCCGAGCGGACTTGCAACGCCGCGCGCGCCAGCGCGTACGCCGCGTGTGCTCGCGATCGCGAATCAAAAAGGCGGTGTCGGCAAGACGACGACCGCGATCAATCTCGGCACCGCGCTCGCCGCGATCGGCGAGCACGTGTTGATCGTCGATCTCGATCCGCAAGGCAACGCCTCGACCGGTCTCGGCATCGATCGCAAGACTCGTCAGTACTCGACCTATGACGTGCTCACCGGCGAAGCGCCGCTGCGCGACGCGGTGATGCCGACGGTGGTGCCGCGCTTGTCGATCGCGCCGTCGACGCTCGATCTCTCCGGTCTCGAATTGCAGATCGGACAGGAGCGTGATCGCGCGTTCCGGCTGCGCAACGCGTTGACGCCGATGAATGTCGTCACCAACGGCGCGCCGGATTTCACCTATGTGCTGGTCGACTGTCCGCCGTCGCTCAATCTTCTCACCGTGAATGCGATGGCGGCGGCGAACGCGATCCTGGTGCCGCTGCAATGCGAGTTCTTCGCGCTCGAAGGATTGTCGCAACTGCTCAAGACCGTCGACCAGGTGAAAGAGACGCTCAATCCCGGCCTCAGCATCCACGGCATCGTGCTGACCATGCACGACGCGCGCAACAATCTCTCCAACCAGGTGGCCGAGGACGTGCGCAAGCATCTCGGTCACAAGGTCTACGACACCATGATCCCGCGCAACGTGCGCGTCTCGGAGGCGCCTTCATACGGCAAGCCGGTGCTGGTCTACGATCTCAAATGCGTCGGCAGCGAAGCCTATCTGCGGCTCGCGACCGAAGTGATCCAGCGCGAGAAGGAGTTGCGCGCAAGCTGAACCTCTCCGCCTCATGGTGAGGAGCGGCCGACAGGCCGCGTCTCGAACCATCCTTCGAGACGGCGCTTCGCGCCTCCTCAGGATGAGGTCGGAGCAAGCGGGCAAACAAAAGAAACAACGACAGGGCAACTGCAAGCGTGACACCGCCATCAGGAGATAACGCCATGGCCGAAGACGGGCGATCGCGACTGGGCCGCGGCCTGGCCGCGCTCATCGGCGACGTCGGCGAGGAAACCAAGACGACCGAGCGCAATCCGCGCGGCATGCGCAAGGCGCCGATCGAGCTCGTCAAGGCCAACCCGCGCAATCCGCGGCGCAACTTCTCGGACGACGAACTGGAGGAGTTGTCGAACTCCATCAAGGAGCGCGGCATCATCCAGCCGATCGTGGTGCGCGCCATGAAGGGCGCGGCCGATCAGTTCGAGATTGTCGCCGGCGAACGGCGCTGGCGCGCGGCGCAGCGCGCGGGCCTGCACGAGGTGCCGATCGTCACCGTCGAGGTGACCGACGCCGAGGCGCTCGAGCTAGCGATCATTGAGAACGTGCAGCGCGCCGATCTCAATCCGCTGGAAGAGGCGATGGGCTATCAGTCGCTGATCGACCAGTACAAGCACAGCCAGAACGACGTTGCCAAATTCGTCGGCAAGAGCCGCAGTCACGTCGCCAACACGCTGCGGCTGATGCAACTGCCCGACACCGTGAAGGCGATGATCAATGCCGGCCAGCTCACCGCCGGCCATGCGCGCGCACTGGTCGGTCAGCCGAATGCCGCCGAGCTGGCGCGTGACATCGTCGACCGCGGCCTCAACGTGCGCCAGGTCGAGGCGCTGACGCAGCAGAAAGACAAGGACGGCAAGCCGACCGCGAAGATCGGTAAGGGCAAGCCGTCCGGCAAAGACGCGGACACGATGGCGCTGGAGCGCCGCGTGTCTGATGCGGTCGGGCTCAATGTCACGATCGAGCACCGCGGCAAGGGCGGCGTCCTGCGCATCGAATACGGTGAGCTCGAACAGCTCGAGCACGTGCTGCGGATTTTGGAGCGGCCGTAGCGAACGACCTCGGTCTCTCCGCTCATTCCCGCGCAAGCGGGAATCCAGAATCTCAAAGCACTGGGTCCCCGCCTTCGCGGGGACGAGCGGAAGGTGCCGGGTAAGACGCGCCTTTACGAATCTCTTCGCCGCGCGCCCATCGCCATCGCCAGCAACAACCGCTGCACGATCGCTTCGGACAGATCGGCGTTGAGGCGCGACTGCAGCGTCGCATCGGCGATCTGGCCGATCGCGGCTTGCAAACGCAGCGCCGGCCAGGCGCGCAGCGCGGCCTGTGCCAGCGGCACGCGGCTGAAGTGCAGCCACAGCCCGCCCACCGCCGAATCCACCGATTGCCCGTCATCGACCGCGAGCCGCGCCTTGTGCAGCAGGCCCGCATGGCGCGCGACGCCGAACAGGATCGAGCCGACTGATGTTCCAGCGTTACGCGCCTTGGTGTACTGGAACTCGACATCGGCAAGCTTGCCGGCGAATGTCGCGTCGACCAGCGCATCGAGCGCCAGCGCCGACGCGTCGGTCACCACCGCCGCGACATCTTCCAGCTCGACGCGCGCTTTGCCGTGCGCATACATCGCGAGCTTCTGCAATTCGCTGCGTGACGCGAGGCGATCGCCGCCGAGCAGCGGCACCAGTGCGGCGCGTGCCTCGGGCGCGATCGTCAGCCCAGCCGCCTGCATTTCCGAATCGATCAGTCGCGGCAGGTCCTTCTCGCTGTCGGGATAGCAGGCGAGCACGGCGGCGTTCTTCGCCTTCTCGCACACGGCACGCAGCGGGGCGTTCTTACGCAGCTCGCCGGCCTCGATCACCACGCGGCATTCCTTCGGCGCGGCGCCGAGCAGGATCTCGACCGCGGGTGCAAGATTGCGCCCGCCGGCCTTCACCCACACCGCTCGCCGGCCGCCGAACAGCGGAATCGTGTTTGCCTCCTCGACCAGCCGCGACGGTTCGCCCGCGACCAGGTCGCCTTCGAGCCGTACCAGCGAGAACGGATCGTTCATGTCGTCGACCGCGCCACGCACCAGCGCCTCGGCGCGTTCGCGCACCATCCCGGCGTCGGCGCCATAGACCAGCACGACCGGCTGCGCCGGATTCGGCTTGGCGACGAAGGCATCGACCTGGGCGGCTTTGAGCGCGGTCATGTCATCTATCTAATTGAACTCCGTGGTCACCGCGAGCACCGCCGGCTCCCTCTCCCCATTGTCCCATGATCCGTCATCCTGAGGTGCGAGCGCAGCGAGCCTCGAAGGATGCTCGGCCCCGCTGTGGCAACGTTCGGGCCGTCGTCCTTCGAGGCTCGGCGTTTCACGCCTCGCACCTCAGGATGACGGATCAGGAGTAGCGGTCGCGCGAAAGCTCAAGCCACCACGTTGACGATCCGGCCCGGCACCACGATCACTTTCTTCGGCGGTTGGCCGTCGAGCGCGCGCTGGACCGCTTCGAGCGCCAGCACCGCCTTTTCGATATGGGCGGCCGGCGCGTCGCGCAGCACTGTGACGTCGGCGCGCTTCTTGCCGTTGATCTGCACCGGCAGCGTGATGGTGTTCTCGACCAGCAGTTCCGGCTCGAGCGTCGGCCACGGCTGCGTCGCCAGCAGGGTCTTGTGTCCCAGCGCCGACCAGCACTCCTCGGCGAGGTGCGGCATCATCGGCTGGATCAGCTTCACCAGGATTTCGGCCGCCTCGCGCAGCGCCCAGGCGTAGTCCGGCGTCGGCGCCTGTTCCTGGGAGCCGATCGAGGACGAGAACGCGTTGGCGTATTCATAAAGATGCGCGACCGCGACATTGAAGTGCAGCTTCTCGATCGCGTCCGACACCTTGGCGAGCGCGCCGTGCGAGGCCTTGCGCAAGGTCAGCGCGCCCTCCCCGAACGTCGCCGGCCGCGCGTCTGGCGCGCTCTTCGCCACATCGGCCGCCTCGCCCACCAGCCGCCAGAGCCGCTGCGTGAATCGCCAGGCGCCCTGCACGCCGCGCTCGGTCCATTCGACATCGCGCTCGGGCGGCGAATCCGACAGCATGAACCAGCGTGCGACGTCGGCGCCGTAGCTGCCCATGATGTCGTCGGGGTCGATGACGTTTTTCTTCGACTTCGACATCTTCTCGATCGCGCCGATCTCGACCGGCACGCCGGTCGCGGTGATCTTGGCGCGTCGCGCGTCGCCCTCGCTCTCGATCGTGACTTCGGCCGGCGTCACCCACTCGCCGTCCGGCGATTTGTAGGTCTCGTGCACGACCATGCCCTGGGTGAACAGGCCGGCGAACGGCTCGTCGAGGCCGATATGGTCGGTCTTCTTCATCGCGCGGGTGAAGAAGCGCGAGTAGAGCAGATGCAAGATCGCGTGCTCGATGCCGCCGATATATTGGTCGACCGGCAGCCAGGTGTCGGCCACCTTGCGGTCGGTCGGCGCGGTCTCGATCCACGGGTCGGTGAAGCGCGCGAAGTACCACGACGAGTCCACGAACGTGTCCATGGTGTCGGTCTCGCGCCGCGCCGGCTTGCCGCATTGCGGGCAGTCGACGTTCTTCCAGGTAGGATGGCGGTCGAGCGGATTGCCGGGACGGTCGAAGGTCACGTCGTCGGGCAGCGTCACCGGCAGGTCCTTCGCCGGCACCGGCACCACGCCGCAGGCTTCGCAGTGGATGATCGGGATCGGGCAGCCCCAGTAACGCTGGCGGGAGATACCCCAGTCGCGCAGCCGGTAGTTGACCTGGCGCTGGGCCACTGGCCGACCGTTGCGCCTCTCCTGCTCCAGCCGCTTCGCCACCTCCTGCTGCGCCTGCGGCACGGTCATGCCGTCGAGGAAGCGCGAGTTGATCAGCGTGCCGTCGCCGTCATAGGCGGTGTCGGTGATGACGAACGACTTCGGGTCCTGCCCCGCCGGGCAAACGACCGGCGTGTTGCCCAAGCCGTACTTGTTGACGAAGTCGAGGTCGCGCTGGTCGTGCGCCGGACAGCCGAAGATCGCGCCGGTGCCGTAGTCCATCAGGATGAAGTTCGCGACGTACACCGGCAGTTGCCACGACGGGTCGAACGGATGGACCGCGCGGATGCCGGTGTCGAAACCCTGCTTCTCGGCGGTGTCGATCGCCTCCTGGGCGGTACCCATGTGCTTGGTCTCGGCGATGAAATCCGCCAGCGCCTTATTCTTCTTCGCCGCGGCTTGCGCGATCGGATGGTCGGGCGCGACCGCGACGAAGCGCGCGCCGAACAGCGTGTCGCCGCGCGTCGTAAATATCTCCAGCTCGCTCTCGCCCGCCGGCGTCGTCTTCGGATCGAGCGCGAAGCGGACCAGCAAGCCCTCGGAGCGGCCGATCCAGTTCTTCTGCATCAGCCGGACTTTTTCTGGCCAGCGGTCGAGCGTGTCGAGCGCCGCCAGCAGCTCTTCGGCGTAGTCGCTGATCTTGAAGAACCACTGGGTCAGCTCGCGCTGCTCGACCAGCGCGCCCGAGCGCCAGCCGCGGCCGTCGATCACCTGCTCGTTGGCGAGCACGGTCATGTCGACCGGGTCCCAGTTCACCTTCGACTGCTTGCGCTCGACCAGCCCGGCCTTGAGGAAGTCGAGGAACATCCGCTGCTGGTGCTTGTAATAAGACGGGTCGCAGGTCGCGATCTCGCGCGCCCAGTCGAGCGAGAGCCCCATCGACTGGAGCTGCGCTTTCATCGCCGCGATGTTCTGGCGCGTCCACGCGCCCGGATGCACCTTGCGCTCCATGGCGGCGTTCTCCGCCGGCATGCCGAAGGCGTCCCAGCCCATCGGATGCAGCACGGTGAAGCCGCGCGCGCGTTTGTAGCGCGCGACCACGTCGCCCATGGTGTAGTTGCGCACATGCCCCATGTGGATGCGCCCCGACGGATAGGGGAACATCTCGAGGACGTAATAGGTCGGCTTCGCCGCCTTGCCATCGGCCGGCGCCAGCTCGGCATTAGACGTGGCGAAGATGCCGGCGTCGTCCCATTGCTTCTGCCAGCGCGGCTCGGCGACGCGGGGGTTGTAGCGGTCGTTTCGGGGGGATTCGGTGGTCATTTGCCGGCTGTTTTAGGGGCCACACTGGGAATGGGAAAGAGCTTTGGTGGTGCTCGCTCGCGTTGTCGGGCTCCGAGGTTGTGCGTTGAACTTATGCGTTTAGCGCGGGACAAGCACGGGGTGCCCGCTGGTCCGTTAACGGAATTCCTATATAGAGGAAATGGAAGCCACTTAGGCCCAGGACGAAGACCATGGCTTCGGCACAGCAGCTCATTGGCCTAGTGAAGAGCCACGCTGAAGGCGATGAGGATCGTTTTTTCGACCTCGCTATGCAACTTGCCGCCGCTGAGGAGCAAAAGGGCCATAAGCGCCTGGCGGAGCAGCTTCGGCAATGGGCCGAAGCTAGCCGGACTCCAGCCAGCGCGGCCAATCGTGCCAAACCGACGCCACTCGCGGCGCCCAGAGGCGATCTTGCCGCCCTGCTGGACGCAAGCTACCCGACAGCACGCCTCGGCGATGTGATCTTGCCGTCGCATCTTCAAGACGAACTCGCCCATATCGTCATCGAAGCGCGAATGACGGAGCGGCTGGAATCGAAGGGGCTTCGCCCGCGGCGGCGGATATTGCTGGCTGGACCCCCTGGCACCGGAAAGACCTTGAGCGCCTCTGCGCTCGCGGGGGAATTAAAATATCCACTCTTCGCGGTCCTGCTTCACGGCCTGATCACGAAATTTATGGGCGAGACGGCACAAAAGCTGCGACTGGTCTTCAATGCCGTGAGGACCACGCGCGGTATTTATCTCTTTGACGAAATCGATGCGATTGCCGCAACGCGCGGCAGCGAGAACGACGTGGGTGAAGCGCGCCGTATCCTCAATTCGTTTCTTCAGTTTTTGGACGAAGATACCGGCCCGTCAATCGTCGTTGCGACGACCAATCTGCCGCGCATCCTCGATCGTGCCATCCTTCGGCGATTTGACTTGGTTCTCTCGTACGAGATGCCGTCCAAGGCGGCGATCGAGAAAGCGATGCGACGTCGGCTCGGTGCTTTCGACGTGAGTAATGTCGATTGGTCTAACGTCGCGAGTTGTGCGGAGGGTCTGTCAACGGCGGATGTCGTCGCAGCGGGGGAGGATGCCGCACGTAGGTCAGTATTGACGAACTCAAGCCTAGTAGAGACAGTTGCCCTGATCGCTTCCCTTGAACGTCGCCGCTCGTTGCAAGGGATAGGGGCAGGAGCTAATGCCGAGGGATCGTCAGCACTTCATTCTAAGCGGCCTGGGTCAGGCCGACGCGTTCAAGGCAAAAGGCGGTGGAGGCTCGACCAACAGACCTAGTGATGTTGGCGACCGGGCCGGCCATGCACGGGCCCTTCTGCAGGCTCTCGACGCTCTGCCAGACATCACGGCCGACGCTCGTCCTGGCGTCTACCTAGACGTACAGGGCCGCCCGAGTGAAGCCATGATCACGGGTAGTCTCAACGTCAGCGATCTAACACTGCTCAGAGCCGAGCCCCGACGACCAGACGACGATCAGCCAGCGCGGGCAACCGTCTTCGCCACTGCTAAGGGGCTGGACAATCTTCGTGAGAAAATCAGCGACTTCGCTACGAAGAATCGTGCAGGCAAAGATGGGGCGGAGGGTCGCCCCTACAATGCTGATCTAGTGCAAAGTATCGGCGCGATTGTCGAAGCGGGGCTTCGCGCTTTTTGGCGAAGCCCGGATCAGGCATTTCCTGAGGGCGATGGGCCTGTCGCCTGGGAAATCTGGCTCGACAAGCCTCAGGCAGGCGCCTTCATTGCTGCTGCTGGAGAATTCGGCGTCGTTATCGGCGCGGATCGGTTGGAATTTCCCGAGGACACGGTTGTCATTGCTACAGCAACGCGCAACGCGCTCGCGCTTGCGGTTCGCCGTCTCGCTTGTGTCCGGGCGCTTGCTGCACCCACCGTTACCGCAGACTTCTTCGACGCAATGGAGATAGAGCAGCAGCAGGAATGGCTCAATGCACTGCGACGGACCACGACCTTCGCCACCATCGACGATCCGACCTACATCACCTTACTCGACCGAGGGGTCGGTCGCGCTCATCCGCTTATTGCGCCTGCGTTGAGTGTTGACGATCGGCATGCCGCTGATCCTGCCTGGGGTGTCGAGGACCTCGTCGGTCACGGCACACAATTGGCTGGTTTGTCACTCTTCGGGGACCTGACTGTCGCGCTACAGGACATGAGGCCTGTTCGGATCACCCATCGTCTAGAGTCAGCGAAGATCATACCGGATGCGGGCCACAATCCCCATCATCTCCTTGGCGCTATGACTCGCGCGGGTATCAATGCTGCCGAAGCTGTCGCCGATCGGCGGCGGACGTTCGCAATGGCCAGCACGACAGAGGACGATACGCCGCATGACGGCGCACCAACATCATGGTCGAGTGAAATTGACCAATTGGCCTGCGGAGTTTCTGGCGAGAAAAAGATCCCGCGGCTCATTGTCGTCTCGGCAGGAAATACCGACCAGAATTTGTTTGGAAACGTCGATTATCTCGAGACCTGCGATCTTCCCGACAACGAGATCGAGTCGCCGGCGCATGCCTGGAACGCGATCTGTGTCGGCGCCTACACTGAAAAGAGCGTTTTGCCCCCAGGAGAACTCGGGGCCGCTCTGGCGCCGGTCGGCGACCTCGCGCCGTCGTCACGGACCGCAAGTTGGCTGTCGCATTGGCCTATCAAACCAGACGTTGTGTTCGAAGGCGGCAATTGGTTGGTCAATGGTCCTCCGCCTCCATTGGGCCATTCTGCGCTGTCGCTACTAACCACCGATCATCGGTTCCCCTTGCGGGCGTTTACGACTTGCGCCGAAACAAGTGCTGCAACGGCGCTGGCCGCCCGTGCGATCACGGAATTGTGGTCCGACTATCCGCAGCTTTGGCCCGAGACGATTCGGACTCTATTTGTATCATCGGCGCGGTGGACGGCGCAGATGCGCAGTCATCTTCCCGCGAAGCCGGTCAAAAGTGACTACGGCCGCTTGTTTCAGCGCTATGGCTATGGCGTGCCAGATATGGCACGCGCCCGGAGAAGCGCGTCGAACGCCTTGACGCTAGTTGTTCAGGATACGATTACGCCGTTCCGAAAAGGGAAGAAGCCGAGCGCCGACCATCTCCACAACGAAATGAAACTCTTCGAGCTTCCATGGCCGGTGGAAGAACTGCGGAAGCTCACTGACACGCCGGTCACATTGCGAGTAGCCCTGAGTACATTTATTCAGCCGAATCCGTCCGAGCCGGCGCGGGGGTCGAAATTCCTTTATGCTTCGCACAATCTTCGCTTCAAACTGAATCGGCCAAACGAGGGCAAGGCAGAATTTCTCGCGAGAATCAGCGAGCTGGCGGAACAGCCCGAGGGCCCGGTTCTCGAAGAGGATGATGGTTGGGTTTTTGGCCGCAACCGCCGGGATGTGGGGTCAATCCAAATCGACGAGTTGATATGTCCGGCGTCGGACCTCGCGCGTCGCAATATCCTTGCAGTGCACCCGGTATCAGGATGGTGGAAGAAAAAGACCGTGGCGGAGCCTGAAAATAAGTCAGCCCGATTCGCCCTCGTTGTCGAAATTGACGCCGGCCAAGTAGAAGCGGACTTGTATTCGGAGGTACATACTGCCGTCGAGAATTTGAATGTTATCAATATACCGGTCTAGCTGGGCGAAAGCCCGTGCCGGTAGCCCTACCCGCTAACTCCCTCGTTTTGTAGCCCTCAATGCTGTGCGCGGGCAGCATATCGATAGTCCACAGGAACGCTCTGCAATGCATCACACCACCCTCGGCCGCACCGGCCTCAAGGTCAGCGTCGCCGGTCTCGGCACTGGCGGCTTCTCCAGGCTTGGCCTCAAGACCGGCCTCACGGAGGATCAGTCCGCGCGGCTGATCCACGAGGCCGTCGGCCTCGGCGTCAATTTCATCGACACCGCGCCGAGCTACGGCACCGAGGGCGTCGTGGGTAAGGCGCTGAAGACGATCCCGCGCGACCAGGTCGTGGTCGCGACCAAGGCGCAGATCAACCGCAACGGTTTTGCGACCCCCGCCGATGTGGTCGCAAGCCTCGACGGTTCGCTGCGCGACATGGGCACCGACTATATCGACCTGTTCAATCTGCACGGCGTCTATGCCGACGAATACCAGCACGCGATCGAGGTGATCGCGCCGGTGCTGGTCGAGCAGAAGGCCAAGGGCAAGATCCGCCACATCGGCATCACCGAGAACCCGATCAACGACCACACCAACGCGATGCTCGCGCTCGCGAAGCGTAATCCGGTGTGGGAGGTCTACATGGTCGGCTTCCACATGATGCACCAGGGCGCGCGCAAGCACGTCTTTCCAGTCACCCGCGAAAAGGGCATCGGCACGCTCTTGATGTTCGCGGTGCGCTCGATCTTCGCCGATCCGCCGCGCATCGCGCGCGAGATGCGCTACCTGGCGGAGAAGGGCCTGGTCGACAAGGCGCTCGGCGAGACCGACGATCCGCTCGGCTTCCTCGTGCACCCGGGCGGCGCGGCTGATGTCATCGAGGCCGCGTACCGTTATGCAAGACACGAGCCCGGCGTCGACATCGTCCTGTTCGGCACCGGCAATGTCGAGCACCTGCGCACCAACGTCGCGGCGATCAACATGCCACCGCTGCCGGACGCGGATCGCGCCAAGATCGAGAAGCTGTTTGGCCATCTCGCCGAGGGTATTGGGCTTGATGGCCCGGGGGCGCATCCGCCGCGGTAGCTGGCGTGTTTGCTGCTTATCGAATCGGGAAATCTCGATCCGTCATCCTGAGGTGCGAGCGTAGCGAGCCTCGAAGGACGACGGCCCGTATGTTGCTGCGCCTGGGCCGTCGTCCTTCGAGGGCCGCTTCGCGGCCACCTCAGGATGACGGAGAGAGATTGGCGTGCGCGGGAATGAGCGGAGGATAGAGAGCGCTCTACAATACCCTCACCGCCCCACACCCTCCGCCTGCCCGTCCGCCGTCGCATCCGCCTGCGCCGCGGCGCGCTCCAGCTCATGCACGTAGTCGCTGGTCGCCATCCGCACGACGCTCACATGCGAGCGCATCAATTCGCTCGCGGTCTCGGCGTCGGCGCGCAGCACCGCGGTGACGATCGCGTCGTGCTCCTGGTACGACTTCGCGAGCCGGTTGGGGATCGTGAACTGCGCGCGGCGGAATGCGGCGATCCGCTGGCGCATGCCGATGGTCGTCGCCGTCAGGTACGCATTGTGCGCGCCGCGATAAATCACGTCGTGGAATTCGAAATTGATGGTGCGGTAGCTGTCGCGGTCATTGTTGCGTACCGCGTCGCGCGAGCGCTTGTGCACCAGCTCGAGCCGGACCCGCTCGGCCGGCGACATCCGTAGCGCCGAGAGCCGCGCGCATGATGCCTCAAGCTCGCCCATCACCTCGAACATCTCGGCCAGCGCCGAGTCGCTCGGCAGCGAGACGATGACGCCGCGGCGCGGCCGCATCTCGACCAGGCCGGTGGCGGTGAGCTGCCGCAGCGCCTCGCGCACCGGCGTGCGCGAAAGATTGAAGCGCTTGGCGAGGCCGATCTCGTCGAGCCGCGCGCCGGGCGAGAGCGCGCCGCGCAGGATATCGTCCGCGATCTGCTGACGGACGGTCTCCGCAAGCGTCAGGACCCTGCTTCCCGACATGAACGTGACTCCCGGTCGACGTGCGAGCGTTTGACCCTTGAGGGGTGCAACGGCCGTGCCAGCCTGGACAGCCCCCGCCTGCTCACCTAACGCATTGATGCAACGGCATTTTTACGGTCGCGGCGATGGGCGCCAAGCTGCCCCCGCCCATTTTGCATGCGATTTTGTATGCAATGCGGATATCAGAGCGTCGCTGGCGCGAAGATATATCAACAAATCAATCGCTTGGGTCTGCCTAAACGATGTGCAGCGGCGTCGCTCAGGCGGTTTCACCCGGCCCTCGCTATTATCACGGCGTTTACCGCTGATTCGGTGGGCGGTGTTCATACGGTGTGCCGGCGCGTTGACTTAAGGAGTGGATCGCAACCGTCGCATGCCGCCGAGCGGCAGACGCGACCAGCCGGGAAGGTCCGGGCCATGAGGCTGTCGACGCGTCTGACGCTGGCCATGATCGGGCTCGTCGTGCTGACCGCCGCCGCCGTCGGTGCGCTCATCCATCGCCAGATCGAGCAGCGCGCGTTGCCGCGGGCGCTGGAGCGGCTCGACACTCGCGCCACCCTGCTGACGCAGCAACTCGAGTCGTCGATCGCGGGTGCGCAAAGCGACGTCGGCGTGCAAGGCCAGTCGATTGAAGGCCTCGCGCGGTCGGCGGGTCGCGACACCGATCCGGTGACGGGCAGCACCGTCGATTCGTTCAAACGGCGGATCGCGGCGCGGTTTGTGGCCGAGCTCACCGCCAAGCCGGAATATTCGCGATTCCGACTTATCGGCATTGCCGATGGCGGCCGCGAGCTGGTGCGGGTCGACCGCCGGGGCCCGGGCGGCGCGATCCGCGTTGTGCCCGACGCCGAACTACAGCGCCAAGGCGACCAGGATTACTTCCAGGCCGCGATAAAAATCCCCGCGCGGGAAATCTACGCTTCGCCGATCGACTTCAACCGGGAACGCGGCTCGCTCGAGAAGCCCTACCTTCCGACGCTGCGCGTCGCGGCACCGGTCGAGGTGCCGAACGGCGGTCGCTTCGGGATCATGATCGTCAATATCGACATGCGCGCCGCGTTTGACCGGCTACGGAACGCGGGACGCGAGGGCGATCTCTACGCGGTGAACGAAGCCGGCGATTATCTCATTCACCCCGATCTCGGGCGCGAATTCGGGTTCGAGCTCGGCACGCCGTTCCGGATCCAGGATGACTTCCCGGAATTCGCCAAGCTGCTCAAGTCCGACGACACCACGCCGCGCGTGGTCAACGACCGGGACGGCAACCCCTTCGGGATCGGGTGGACGACCGCCAAGCTGGCCGGCGGCCCGCGCGTCACCGTGCTGGAAGCCGTGCCCTATTCGCGGCTGCTGCCGGCGAGCACCGCGTGGCCGAGCATACTGGGCGCGCTGGTTGTCGCGGCGGCGGCGATGCCGCTGGCGTTCTTCGTGGCGCGGTCGCTGTCGCGGCCGCTGGTGCAAATGACGCGTGCGATCGAGGGGCTCGCGCGCGGCGTCGCCGTGCCGGCGCCGGTCGATGCCGGCGGCGAGATCGGCGTGCTCGCCAAGTCGTTCACGCAGATGTCGGAAGAGATGCGTGCGCAGACCGCTAGCCTCACCCACGAAATCGAGGACCGCCGGCGGATCTTCGACACGTCGCTCGACCTGATCGTGGTGCTCGACCAGTATGACAATTTCGTCCAGGTCAGCCCGAGCTCGCAGATTATCCTCGACTACGCGCCCACCGAGCTGATCGGCCGGAACCTCGCCGCGTTCGTCAGTACGCAAGATATAGACGCGACGCGCGCCGAGATGCGCGATTCACGGATCGGCAGGACCACGCGCAATTTCGAAACGCGGTTCGTGCACCGAAGCGGGCGCTTGGTGCCGCTGGCCTGGAACGGGACCTGGTCGGAAGGCCCCATGCAGCACATCCTTATCGGCCGCGACATGACCGAGGCCAAGGCGGCGCAGGAGGCGTTGTTCGACAGCGAGCTGATCGCGGAAGGGATCATCACCCACTCGCTCGACGCCATCATCCAGGTCAACGAATGGGGCGAAGTGATCGAGTGGAATCCGCAGGCGGAAACCATGCTGGGCTGGACCCGCCAGGAGGCGTTGGGACAATCGATCAGCAACCTCTACCTGCCGAAAGGCTATCAGCCCCGCTACATGGAGATGAACGAGCAGCTGCGTGAGCAGCCGATGCTCGGCGATCGCTTCGAGTTCGAGGCCGTGCGCAAGGATGGGCGGACGGTCAAGGCGGAAGTGTCGATGACCGGCGTCCGCCGCCGCGGCGGCAACGTCTTCAACCTGTTCCTGCGCGACATCACGCAGAAGCTCGCGGACGAAGAGCAGTTGCGGCAGTCGCAGAAGATGGAGGCGGTCGGGCAGTTGACCGGCGGCATCGCCCACGACTTCAACAACATGCTGACGGTCATCACCGGGACGATCGAAATCCTGGCCGAGGAGGTTGCGGACAAGCCGCAACTCGCCGCGATCGCGACGCTGATCAGCGAGGCGGCCGATCGTGGCGCCGAACTGACCAGTCATCTGCTCGCATTCGCGCGCAAGCAGCCGCTGCAGCCGCGTGACACCGACATCAACGCGCTGATGTGGAACTCGGCGAAACTGCTGCGGCCGGCGCTCGGCGAGAACGTCGAAATCGAGCTGCGGCCGAGCAAGGACGCCTGGCCCGCGCTCGTCGATTCAAACCAGCTGATCACCGCGCTGCTCAATCTCGCGGTGAATGCGCGCGACGCGATGGCGGGCGGCGGCAAGCTGACGCTTGAGACCCGCAACGTGGTGCTCGACGAGGCCTATTGCCGTGCCCACGGCGACGTGACGCCTGGAAACTATGTGATGATCGCGGTCAGCGACACCGGCCACGGCATCCCGAAGGCGATCCTCGACAAGGTGTTCGAGCCGTTCTTCTCGACTAAGGAGGCCGGCAAGGGCACCGGCCTGGGATTGAGCATGGTGTACGGCTTCGTCAAGCAGTCGGGCGGGCACATCAAGGCGTACAGCGAAGAGGGGCACGGCACCACGATCAAGATGTACCTGCCGCAAGCAGGCGCCGCGCCCGAGCTGGTTGCCGAGGCCACCGAGGCGCCGAGGATGGAAAGCGGCAGCGAGACGATCCTGGTGGTCGAGGACGATGAGCTGGTCCGCACCTCGGTGATCACGCAGTTGCAGAGTCTGGGCTACCCGACGATCGCCGCGGGCAGCGGCGACGAGGCGCTGGCGATTGTCGATAGCGGCGCCGCGTTCGACCTGCTGTTCACCGACGTGATCCTGTCGAAGTCGATGAACGGCCGGCTGTTGGCGGTTGAGATCGGGCGCCGCCGGCCCGGCACCAAAGTCTTGTTCACGTCGGGCTACACCGAAAACGCCATCATCCACCACGGCCGGCTTGATCCCGGTGTGCTGCTGCTCGCCAAGCCCTACCGAAAATCCGACCTGGCGCGAATGATCCGCACGGCGCTCGATGGTGAAGTGGATTTGGCCCCGCCCGCCGCGGCGCCAACCGCGCGTGCCGGATGATCGCAGGCGGACTACTGCGCCTTGATGCCGGCGGCTTTGATGACCGGCCACCACCGGTCGAGCTCGGCTTTGTGATGGATGAACAGCGCCTGCGGTGACAGCAGGGCGTCCGCAGGGATTTCGTGCCCGAGATCGGCAAAGCGCTTGCGCACGCCCGGATCGGCGAAGGCCGCCGTGACCGCGGCGTTGAGCTTGGCGACGATATCCTTGGGCGTTCCCTTCGGCGCCCACATCCCATGCCAGAACTCGATCGGATCGCCGGTCAATCCGCCTTCCGCCAGCGTCGGCACTTCCGGCGCGCCGGACCAGCGCTTGCTCGCCAGGATGCCGAACACCTTGACGCTGCCGGTGCGGAATTGCTGCAACGTCTGCGACGCTTCCAGGCAGCCGAGATCGATCTGACCGCCGACCAGGTCCTGCAATGCGGGCGCGCCGCCCTTGTACGGCACCACCGCGAACTTGGTGCCGCTCTTGATCTGGAAATCGATGAAGCAGATATGCGCGGCGCTGCCGGCGCCGACGATGGCGCCGGACGCCTGGCCGGGATTGGCTCGCAGCCACGTCAGCAGCTCGGGCAGGTTGGTTGCCGGCAGAGCGGTCTTGCCGACGATCCAGAGATACGACGTCGTCAACCGCGCCACCGGCTCGAAGTCGTTGAGGACGTGATACGACGTCGGCGCAATCGCGGGACCGCCGACATTCGAGGTCCACTGCCCGACATTGAGCGTATAGCCGTCGGGCGTTGCCCGTGCGACCCGCGCGCCGGCGATCGTGCCCGCGGCGCCACCCGCGTTCTCGACCAGCACGGTCTGCCCGAGCGTGGTCTTCATGTGGTCAGCGAGGATGCGCGCGACGGTGTCGGTCGGCCCGCCGGGCGCGAAACCGACGACGATCGTGACCGGCTTCGTCGGATAGCTTTGCGCCTGCGCCGGCGGGGCGCAGATCAGCGCGACTGCAACGATCGACGATGCAAGGATTTTCACGGGCTCCATCCCCCCGGTTGGAGATGGAAAAGTGGCATGACCCGTGCCGGGGCGAAAAGTCAGCATTGCTGTCGCAAACGAAAAACGCCGCGGCTGTAAGCCGCGGCGTCGGTCGTCGGAGGGTCGCGGGGGCTGTGTCAGCGCGCAGCCCTGGCGATTGGTCTTAGCGAGTAGTCTTGGCGATTGGTGCTTGATCCGTGCGATCAGAAGATGTGCATGAACACGACGAACAGGCCTGCCGACAGCGCGATCGACATCGGCAGGGTCAGAACCCAGGCCATCAGCAGGTTGCGGATCGTCTCCCATTGCAGGCCGGAGCCGTTCGCCGCCATGGTGCCGGCGACACCGGACGAGAGCACGTGCGTGGTCGACACCGGCAGGCCGAACACGTCGGCAGCGCCGATCGTGCCCATCGCGACCACCTCGGCGGAGGCACCTTGCGCGTAGGTGAGGTGAGTCTTGCCGATCTTCTCGCCGACCGTGACCACGATGCGCTTCCATCCGACCATCGTTCCAAGTCCGAGCGCGATCGCGACGGCGATCTTCACCCACAGCGGGATGAACTTGGTCGATTCGTCGAGTGACTTCTTGTAGGCGTTGAGCGTCTTGACCTCTTCCGGCTTGAGGTTGTTCTCCTTGTCCTTCATCAGGAACCGGAGCGCCTCGGACGCGAGATACATATCGTTGCGCGTATTGCCGACGACTTCCGCCGGCACCTTGTCGAGCGTGCCGTATTGTTCGACTTGCTGAGAGATATCCCGCACCAATGCAGCCAGCGACGGGTAGGTTCCCTCATTGATGGTGCGGCGCGCGACAAATTGCGTCACCGCCGGCCGTGGATTGCCGATGATGTTGTAGCCGGCAGCCTGGCGTTCGATCACCTGCGCCGCCGCGCTCGATGTGGTGCGGAACTCCTGCATCTGCGAGACCGGCATGGCGCGATTGAGCGCGTAGGCAGTCGGAACGGTGCCGATCAGGATCAGCATGATCAGGCCCATGCCCTTCTGTCCGTCGTTCGAGCCATGCGCGAACGACACGCCGGTACAGGTCAGGATCAGGATGCTGCGGATCCACAAGGGCGGCGGCTGGTCGCCCTTGGGCGCTTCGTAGAGCGCGGGATTGCGGACGGTGAACTTCAGAATGAGCAGCAACATGGCCGCCACCCCGAAGCCGAACAGCGGCGACAGCAGCAGCGCGTAGCCGATCTCGGTCGCCTTGGTCCAATCAACCCCCGACGTCCCATCCTGCCCGTTCATCAGGGCGTTGGCGACGCCAACGCCAATGATCGAGCCGATCAGCGTGTGCGAACTCGAAGACGGCAGCCCAAGCCACCAGGTGCCCAGGTTCCAGATGATCGCCGCGATCAGCAGGGCGAAGACCATCGCAAAGCCGGCACCACTGCCGACCTGCAGGATCAATTCGACCGGCAGCAGTGCGATGATTCCGAACGCCACTGCGCCGCTGGAGGCCAGCACGCCGAGCAGATTGAACACGCCCGACCACACCACGGCGAAATTGGCTGGAAGCGAATGGGTGTAGATCACCGTCGCGACCGCGTTGGCGGTGTCGTGGAAGCCGTTGACGAATTCGAAGCCGAGCGCGATCAGCAACGCCACGAACAACAGCATATAAGGCAGGTAGGTCGTGACCTTAGTGCCACTCGCCGTGACGTCGGCATAGAGGCTGTAGGCCACAAACAGAACTGCCGCGCCGAGGATGCCGAGGAATAGGATGCCCGCGAGCGGGTTGAGCGGATGGTCGAGTTTCGGGCCACCGCGCGTGTGCGAGGGCCCTCCCGACGTTTCGGATAGCGAAGAAGCAGTGACGTCTACCATGGAAATACCCCTGAAGATCTACGTGTCGCCTCCAACAAAGAACCGTTGCGTTACACCAATGTGACGAAGCGGATTCCCGCGCGTTGCGTCCGCCGCGGAAACGCCGCGTAAACACGTTTGACTTTCAAGAGGTTATGATGCTGCCTGAACTTTGGCCGTCACGTCAGGCCGTTCGCGCAGCGGGCGACGCGTCAGGATTTGTTGTAGTCGTGCAGCACGCGACCGTAAGGCAGCGTGAGGTCGGCGACGAAATGATGCGCGCCGACGATCTTGCGCACCGGGAAATCTGCGACCGGTGCATTCACATGCGGGACGAGGTGTAGGCGGCCTGGGCCGAGCCACGACCCCTTCACCGTAATGTCGGTCAGGTTGTAGCCGACCAGCTGGCAAATTTCCGGCCGCCCGTCGACGCCGGGAATGAGCTTCAGGTTGACATTCGTCTTGGAGAGCGCGGCAGTCGTCGCGACGCCGTTGCCGGCCATGCTCTCGTGCTTGTAGCCCATGGTTCCCATCGCCACGAGCTGTCCGGAATATAAGAGCGTGCCGGTCAGCGTGTCCTTGACGATCTCGAGTTTCGGATGGGCGTATTTTTTGGGGAATCCCCAAATCTCCCGGCCGGCGACGATCGGCGGATCGTCATCCAAATACATCTGGACGACGAAGTTGACGTCCTCTCCCTGGAAGCGGCACGGCAACACCATCCCGGATTCGGTGTAGCTGCCGAAGCCCGAGCTGTCCGGCATTTTGATCCATTCGTAGTGAACGAGCGGACGCTCGACCGGCATCAGCGGCTCCGGCAATTGCTCGCGGATGATGTCTGGATCGGTTTCGTAGGTGATGACCATGAATTCCCGATCGATGAAACGATAGGGACCGGCCGGATAGCTCGGTCCGCTGGCCGGCATCGACGGCAACTTCAACACGTCTTCCTGGCGCATGGTCTTCCCTTGGTGGGGCGGCGGAGTCCGATCGAATATGCGCGGGGATTTGAACCCGGCTGATGACGATCTCGGCGCTGTGTCGGCTGCTCAATAAGCGGGCGGGACGTACATCTCCGGCGGGATCGGGCCCCGGTGATAGTTCGGATTGCGCACGCGCTCCGGCAAGACCACCGGCATGCGCTCCACTTCCGAATAGGGGATCTGGGTCAGCAAATGGCTGATGCAGTTGAGCCGCGCCCGCTTCTTGTCCACGGCGTCGACGATCCACCACGGCGCGTCCGGGATGTGGGTCTTCTCCAGCATCTCCTCCTTGGCCTTGGTGTACTGCTCCCAGCGTGCGCGCGCCTCCACGTCCATGGGGCTGAGCTTCCACTGCTTGAGCGGGTCGTGGATGCGGGTCATGAAGCGGAATTGCTGCTCGTCATCGGTGATCGAGAACCAGTACTTGATCAACATGATGCCGGACCGCACCAGCATGCGTTCGAACTCGGGAACTGTGCGGAAGAACTCCGTTACATCGGCCTCATTGCAGAAGCCCATGACGCGCTCGACGCCCGCGCGGTTGTACCAACTGCGGTCGAACAACACGATTTCGCCGCCGGCCGGCAGATGCGTGGCGTAACGCTGGAAGTACCATTGGGTCCGTTCGCGTTCGTTCGGTGCCGGCAGTGCGGCGACGCGGCAGATGCGCGGGTTGAGTCGCTGGGTGATCCGCTTGATCACGCCGCCCTTCCCGGCGGAGTCGCGGCCCTCGAAGATGACGACGATCTTCTTCTTGTGATGCGCGACCCAGTCCTGCAGCTTCACGAGCTCGCCCTGCAGCCGGAACAGCTCCTTGAAATAGACGCGCCGATCCATGCCCTCGGCGTGGGGATGGTCGGCGGTCTCGGAGAGGAGCTTGTCGAGCCGATCGTCGTCGAGCTCCATCTCGTATTCTTCATCAAGACTGTCGGCCAAATCGAATTCCAGCCGTTGGCGAAGCGTTTCTGATTTGATTGTCATCGTTCAACTCGTTGGCGTCGGGTTAGCGATCGTATTCGCGGTGGACGTCGTGCACGACAATGCCCGCGCCCTCCGGCGGCATTTCCAGCCAATCTCTACGCTTGAGGGTGCGTTTGGTGTCCTCGTAGCCGCTCTGCCAATGCTCGCGCATGGAAGTGCCGGAGAACTCGTAGTCCTTGGCGTGACCTTCGTAGGCCTTCTGCTGGTAGATGAGCTGCAGAATGGTGAACTCCGGCAGATCCGCGAGCTGGTCCTTCAGCGCGCGCTCCTTTTCGGAAAGCGATTCCGACGGCACCTTCGCGAGCGCCGTACCCAGCAGAGTTTTCCAGATGTGCAAGCGCCGGTAGACGTCGGTGTTGTAGCGCGTCCGCGACGAATACATGATGTCCTTGTGTCGCGCCATCACGTCCTGGATATCACGCGGCAGGTCGCCGCGCGCGCTGAACAGGTCGACCTGGAAGATCAGCGAATTGATGCTGTCGTCTTCGTCCAGCAGGTGCTGAAGCGGCGTGTTCGAGACGATGCCTCCGTCCCAGAAATGGTCGGTGCCGATCTTCACCATCGGCAGTGCGGGCGGCAACGCGCCGCTGGCCATGATGTGCTCGGGCCCGATGATCTCGTTGGCATTGTCGAAATACGAGAAGTTGCCGCTCAGAACGTTGACGGCTCCGCAGGAGAACCGCATCGTCCGTTCGTTGATCATCGAGAAATCGACAAGCTCCTCGAGGGTCTCGAGCAGCGGTCCGTTGTCATAGTAACTGGTCGCGTTGGACGCCCCGGTGAAGCTCATCCACGGCCCGGGATTGTGTGGCTTGAAGAACCCTGGCTGCCCCTGCATCAAAGTGAGCCAGGAACTGGCGGCGTTGCGCGCCTGCCGGAATATGTCGCCGTCCGGGGTGTAGTGCCAGACTTTACGTTCGGTGATCCGTTCCCAGAACGTGCGCAGGCGTTGGAGCCGCCGCTTCTTGCTGTTGCCGGCGATGATGGCGGAATTGATGGCGCCGATCGAGACGCCGGACACGTAGTCCGGCTCGATATTGGCCTCATGCAGGGCCTCATAAACTCCGGCCTGGTAGGCGCCGAGCGCGCCGCCACCCTGCAGGACCAGCGCGATCCGGTCACAACGTTCCGGGCGCCAGCTCCTGGCCTGATCGTGGGGGCTAGCGTCGGCGGTCCGGGCATCCATGGCAGTCTCCCTCATGCTGCCCCCAAGATGCGCGGGAACCCATGACAGGCCCATGACTTGCAGGGCCAAGACTTGCAGGGCCAAGACTTGCAGGGCCAAGACTTGCAGGGCCAAGACTTGCATGTCTGTCATAGGACCGTCAGGGGCGGTCCCTAGGCATGAGGGGACATGGTATTGGGCTGGCGGCGGCGTGCCGCCGCGGTTTCTGGTGAGGGCATCATGGGGATTTCAGGCAAAACGGCTCTGGTGACGGGCTCGACCAGCGGCATCGGGCTCGGCGTTGCCACCGAGCTCGCGGCCGCCGGCGCGAACATCGTGCTCAACGGCTTTGGCGACGCCGCAGCGATCGAGGACGTCCGCTCGAACCTGGCGCGGCAGCACAATGTCGGGGTCATCTACAGCAATGCCAACGTCGCCGACCCCGCTCAAATCGCGGGCATGATCACGAAGGCGGCGGACGAGCTCGGCGGGGTCGACATCCTGGTCAACAATGCCGGGATTCAGCACGTCGCGCCGATCGAAGAATTCCCGATCGAGAAATGGGATGCGATCATCGCCATCAACCTGTCGGCGTCGTTCCACACCGTGCGGCTTACCGTTCCCGGGATGAAGCAGAAGGGCTGGGGCCGGATCGTCAATATCGCGTCTGCCCACGCTCTCGTCGCCTCCCCGTTCAAAGCCGCTTATGTCGCCGCCAAGCACGGCATCGCCGGCCTGACCAAGACGGTCGCGCTGGAGGTGGCGCAGAACGGGATCACGGTCAACGCGATCTGTCCCGGCTACGTGCTGACACCGCTGGTCGAGAAGCAGATTCCGGACACCGCGAAGGCGCGCGGGATCTCCGAGGAGGCCGTCGTTCGCGATGTGCTGTTGGCGGCGCAACCGACCAAGCGTTTCGTGAAGGTCGACGAGGTGGCGGCGCTGACGGCATTTCTTTGCAGTGACGGTGCCGCGTCCATCACCGGCACAGTGCTTCCGATGGATGGCGGCTGGACCGCCCAGTAGACGGGCGCCGCGCTTCTTGGTGCCGCCTATTTGGCGACGGAGATCGTCAACTCGCCGTCGAGCGACAGCCGGGCCGAGATTTGCGTCGGCAGGCCGTCGAGCGGCTTGACGAGCCGCTCGACCAATTGCGGCTGTAGCGTAACCGATCGCACGCGAGTGGATGGAATTTCCGGCGCGCCGGCGCGCACCAGCGCCGTCAGCAGCTCCTGCCGTCGGGCAGCCGTCGGATCATTGCGGTAAGCGATCAGCGCATTGATGGTCTCGGCGGTGAACAGCATCGGATCGCCGAGTTGCGGCGCCGGTGGAAGCATTGGCCGTTCCGGCTGCACGCTCGATGGCGGCAGCCGCGAGGAATCCTGCCACGCCGGCGCATCCGATCCGCCTGCTGGTGACGATTGCGATTGGATCACCTGTCGGAACTGCGGATTGGTGTGGAGCGCGATGTCGATGCCGACTGCGACGATGGCGAACGTGGCCAGCGCCGAGGTTGCGATGGCCAATCGGGGGCGCGGCAGCAGCCATTCGACCCAGCCGCTGAATCCGGTTGAATGTTTCTCAGGCGCGGCCGGCGCTTCCTGTTCGAGCGCGATCGCGAGCGCCGTCGCGTCGGCCGGCGGCATCGCTTGCTGTGCCGACATCTGCTCGATCCATCCGACAGCGGCGATGAGGTCGTCGCGCCGCGCCGGCGACCGGACGAGCTCGGCCTCGAATGCGGCGCGCTCGGATGCACTCATGCCGCCGTCGAGATAGGCGGCGAGCATCAGCGCGTCGGCGGCGGGGCCCCGGTCGGGGGCCTCCGATCCGCGTTCGTCGGCGTCGTTGCCGACGATGGCGCGCAGCTGCCGTGACAACGCGCGGCGTTCCGCCGGCGACTGCGGGCGAGGACCTGCGTCGCCCGGTTCCGCCGGTCCGATCAGGCGCGCTATGATCTGTTCAAGCGACATATTGCTCCGAACAACGTTGGGTCCCGCTTCTCCATCCGTGCTTAGACGGACATGCGCAGATTTTTCACCGCAGAATTTTCCGAAAGTGCCTGGCGCAGCAAACGATCAGCCTGCTGCCGGAGCCGGTAGATCTCGGTCACCGGCCGAGCCATCAGCCGGGCGATGTCGCGTGGGGCTAGGTCCCCGTCTCCCGCCATGACATGCTGTAGATAAAGGCGGATATCCTGAGGCAGCCGGGCGATCGCGGTCTTCAGCGCGCCGGTGGCCTGCTCCAGCGCTGCCTCGTCCTGCTGCGCGATGACGGCATCTTCCGGCGTCGGCCGTTCATCCGGCAATTCGCTTTCGCCGTCGCGGCCGTCGGCCGAGCCCGGCAGCGCCACGAGTCGTGGCCGATGAACCTCGTCGGCAGTGCTGAAGTGTTGGGGTAGTGCCGCCCGCACCGTGGCGACCGCCGCCGCAATCGCCTCCGTGCCGAGGTCGATTTTGCACGCTCGAAGCGCGGCGGCGAGCTGGTGCTCCGGACAGTTCTCCCAATAGAGTTGCCGGAACACCTCCTGCTCGGCCGCCGTCAACCGCTGGATCGCAGCCGGGAGCCGCCGCCGCGGCACGTCCTTGCGCAGGAGATCGACACAGAGATTGTTGACGACCCGCAGCACGAATCCGCCGAAGCTGCCCTGCCCGTCATAGGCCAGGATGCGTCGGTAGCCGTTCTCGATCAGGGCGGCCGCGACGTCGTTGTAGATATCGTCCTCGCCGTCGCCGGCTGCCGGGAAATAGCGCGCGATGATGCGCTCGAGATCGCGCTTGAAGAAATGCTCGAAAGCGCGCCAGCCCCGCTCAGGACTTTCCGACAACAACCGCGCAACACGCGCTGACAACACGTCGCGCAGCACAAGCCGCAGGTAGGCCGAGATCGTGGCGCGGCCGTCGAAGGCGCGCAGCAGTGCGAAATCGTCGGCGCGCAGCTGCGCCATCACCTGGACGAAGACGTCCTTGGCCTCGTTGTCCGGGAACGCCATCCGGCAGGCGGTATAGACGTCGCCCTGGCACTGGCGCACGAACGATGCCCAAGCGTCCGGCACGTGCGCGAACACCGCGCGCAACATTGCATGATCGGCTGCGCCTTGACGTACTGCGCCACTGGCCATGAGGGGGAAATTCCAAGCGACTCCACGATGTCCGGCGGATTGATATACCGGCATTGCGCCAGGCCGTCGCCTGCCACCTATAAATATTTGAATCGGCTAGATAAAATGATTTTATCCGGCCCGGAGCGAAATCCGCCAATCTGTCCGTCTGACCTGGCAATAAACCCTGGCAACGAAGCGAGCCGACATGCGCTCGCTTGCGGTGGAGCCCGCCATGATCACGTTCCTTGTCGTCCTCTCATTGGTGCTTGCCACCGCCGCGCTCGGCGCGGTGTCCGGCGGCGGCGCTGGTCTCGCCTTGGTGCTCTTCATCACCACCGTTGCGGCGTGTGTAGCGCTCAGCACGGCGGGCGAGGATTCGATCGTGACGTCGCCTTCCTGAATGCGGCGAAAGCGTCAGCTCGCTTCCGCCAGCACCAGCGCGCTGTGCGTGGCCACGGTGTTGCGGCCATGCCGCTTGGCCGAATAGAGCGCGGCGTCGGCCGCCTTCACGAGTTGCCGGGCATCGCCTCCCATTGGAATAAACGACGCAATTCCGATGCTCACGGTCACCCGCCCGGCCGCCTCATCGCAGTGGGCAATATTGAGCGCTTCAACGGCCTTGCGCACGCGCTCCGCAACCTCGATGGCAATCTGAAGGCCGGCGCGGGGCAGCAGGATCGCGAATTCCTCACCGCCGTAGCGGGCACAAATATCGCTGCGCGTCCTGGCTGTCGAAGCAAGTGTGTTGCCGACGGCTTGGAGGCACTCATCGCCGGCGACATGACCATAGCGGTCGTTGAACGGCTTGAAATGATCGACATCGATCATGAGCAGCGAGACCGGATGGCCCAGTACAGCCCCTAGTTCCCATTCGGCGTGGAGACGCGAATCAAAAGAACGACGGTTTGCAAGTTTGGTGAGAGCGTCGACCTGTGCAAGTTCTTCGAGACGGTCTTTGGCGATAACCAGTCCACGCTCCCGTTCGGCAATCTGCCCTGCCATGTCATCAAGCGCCGTTGTGAGCGGGACAAATTCTGCGGCCCAGACGGATTCCTGGGTGCGCGGGGGACGTTCGCCCCGTCCGACGCGCGCCGCCATTTCGGCAAGGTCGCGAAGCGGCCTGGCGAACAACCGTTCGCCGCCCAACCAGATGCCGACCAGTACGAGTGCACTGATCGCAGCGAGATAGGCGTAGGACACCCACATCGCGTTGTTGACGCGCTGGAGCACCTCGCGCTCATCGAGCCCGACGGCAAGACGCACTTCCGTGCCGGGCAACTGAACGAATCCAAATATTCGACGGACGCCGTCGAGGCCGTTTTCGGTGACGGTGCCTTGCGAATCCGCGAGCATCGTCTGAATGAGCGGATGATCCTTGAACGACCGGCCAATCCACATTTCAGGGTCCGGGTGCCGAGCGATGACAGTGCCCGCTCCGTCCACCAGGAGCATGACGGCGCCGGGTCGTCCGGTGATGGCGGTGCCAAGTCGAGCGATCCAGTTCACGTCCATCACGCTCGACGCGATGATTTCCACCGAACCGTCAGCCCCGCGCTGCGGCAGCATCGCGACGATGTTCGGCCCCGGCAACCGGCGTCCGAACACGTAGTCGCTGACGACGAATTCACCCGTCCGCATCGCATTTTTAAAATGAGCACGATCGGAGACGTCGTGTCCGATCAATTCCGGGTTGCTCGAACAGATGACCGTTCCGGTCCGGTCGATCACCGAAATGGCGCGCGCCCACGGAAGGCCCGCGGCAAGCTTGCTCTGAAACGCGTTGCACGCCGTGCGCGAGCCCGAGAACGTCGGGTATGAGTGGTCGACCACCTGTAGAAAGGCGCGTGTCGTCGCGAGCAGATCGTCTTGCTCATCGACGCCGCGGCCGGCGAGCGCCCGGGCCTCCCGGTGAGCCGCTTCGATGCGCTCCGCCCGGTCCGACGCCACGTCCTGTACGCGATCGACAACCAACGGAGCAATCGCGAGACTGGCGAGGATCATGAGGCGCGCGCGGATGCTGCCAAGACGACGCGCCGGTTGCGGCGATCCACTATTTCGAACGGTAGCAATTGGGTCGGCCATGGCTCCCAGCGGGTGCAAAGAATCCACTCTGCACGCGGGCGCTCTAAGGCCGCCTCTCTATTGCTACTAAACTTTGTCTAAAAGTCGCGGAATTGCTCGCAGTGTCAGCTCGCCTCGGCGAGTACGACGGCGCCATGCGCCACGACCGTGTTGCGGCCGCGCCGCTTCGCGGCATAGAGCGCGATGTCGGCCGCTTCGACCAGGTGCCCGGCGTCTTCGCCGACCCCGGGAACGAGCGCCGCGACGCCGATGCTGATCGTGACCTGGCCTTCGGGCGACGACGCGTGCGCAATGAACAGCCCCTCGACCGCGTCGCGCAGGCGTTCGCCGACATTGAGGGCCATGTCGATATCGGCGCCAGGCAACAGCAGCGCAAATTCCTCGCCGCCGTAACGCGCCGGCAGATCGTCTTCGCCGGTCGCGGTTTCCCGAAGCAGCTTGCCAATCCGGCGCAAGCAGACGTCGCCTTCGACGTGGCCGTAGCGGTCGTTGAATTGCTTGAAGTGGTCGACGTCGATCATGAGCAGCGCGATCGGCCGATTGAGCTTGCCGGAGCGCTGCCAGTCGGCTGCCAGCCGTGCATCGAAGCCGCGCCGATTGGCGAGACCCGACAGCGCGTCGCTCGACGCGAGCTCTTCGAGATGGCTGTTGGCGTTGCGCAGCTCCTGCTCGCGATCGGCGAGCTTCCGCGCCATGTCGTTGAGCGCCGTGGCGAGCGGGGCGAACTCCTTGGCCCAGGCCTGACGCGCGGGGCGCGCCTGCAGATCGCCGCGGCCGATGCGCTCCGCGGTGCGGGCCAGCGACCGGATCGGAGCGACGATCAGACGTTCGCCGCCGAACCATGCCATCAACAGGACCAGCAAGCCGAAGAAACCAAGTTGCAGGTAGGCCAGCAGGATCTCGCGGTCGGTGCGTTGGAGAAGTTCCGCCTCATTGAGCCCGACGACGAGGCGCGCGTCGCTCGAGGGTACGCGCACGAAGCCGAAGATGCGGCGGACGCCGTCGAGCCCCTCGCCGCGGACGGTGCCCTCGTCGCCTTGGCCGAGGCTCTTGAAGAACGCGGTCTGGTCGATGCGTTTGCCGGTCAATGCCGACGTCGTGGCATCGCCGGCGATCACCGTGCCCATGCTGTCGATCAGCAACACGCTGGATCCGCTCCGGCGTTCAAGCGAGGCGATCAGGGCGGCGACCCATTGCAAGTTGATCGATGTGACGACGGCGCCATGGACGTTGGCATCGATGGCCTGCATTGGATAGGCCGCGGCGAACGTTGGTTTTCGGGTCAGACGACCGACGACGTAGGGGCCGACCGCGAACTCGCCGGTTTCCATCGCGGTCTGGAAATGCGGCCGGTCCGATAGATTGACACCCACCACGTTCGGGATGGTGGAACATTTGATCCGGCCATCGGCGTCGGTGATCGACATGCCGTTGACCCAGGGCATGCTGGCGGTGAGATCGGACAGAAAGAAATTGCAGGTAGTGCCGGTTGCGATCATGCCGACATAGGCGCGCGCCATCACCTGCAGCAAGGCCTTTGCAGTGACGATTATTTCGCGCTGTCCGTCGGCGCCTCGGCGCGCAAGATCGAGCGTCTCGGTGGCGGCATCGTCGATGCGTTCCTGGCGGGTCTGTTCGAGCAGGCGCACGCGGTCGAGCATCAGCGGCACCACGGCCAGCAGCGCCAGAATCACCAGGCGGGCCCGGATGCTCAGGGTCGGCTTACGGCTTGGCGCCGTGCTATGAGACCGGTCGGCCGTGTCCATCGGAGAGTCCCGTCACCCGCTGCCACCCTACCGACGAGACCTCAAAGGGCCTTTGGCGCGATCGTTAAAGTTTTAGGGATGTGACCTGTGACAGTAGTGGCGACAATCGACAGCCGGCTCGCCAGCGTGCGCAACGACATCGCGCGTGCCTGCAACGATGCCGGCCGCGGCCCTGGGTCAGTGGACCTGGTCGCGGTCTCCAAGACCTTTGGGTCCGATGCCATCGAGCCGGTGATCAACGCCGGCCAGCGGGTGTTCGGCGAGAACCGGGTGCAGGAGGCGAAGGCGAAATGGCCGGCGCTGCAGGACCGTTACCCCGGGATCGAGCTGCATCTCATCGGTCCACTGCAATCCAACAAGGCGCGCGAAGCAGTGGCGTTGTTCGACGCGATTCATTCCTTGGATCGGCCGAGCTTGGCTGAGGCCCTGGCCAAGGAGATCGCCCGTCAGGGCCGCTCGCCGCTGCTTTTTGTCGAGATCAACACTGGCGGCGAGCCGCAGAAGGCGGGCGTCCTGCCGGAGGCAGCCGACGACTTCCTCAAGGATTGCCGGGATAAATACGGGCTGAAGGTGGCCGGGTTGATGTGCCTGCCGCCCGCCGACGAGCCGCCGGCGCCGCACTTCGCCCTCACCGCCAAGATCGCCCGCCGCAATGAACTGAATCTGCTTTCAATGGGGATGAGCGCGGACTTTCCGGCGGCCATCGCGATGGGTTCAACCCATGTCCGGGTCGGGACGGCGATTTTCGGCGGCCGCGGCTAGCGACTCGGCTGCGTCGTGGAAAAATTCGCGCACGACCGAATCGTGCTAACCGGCGATTGCAGGACCGACACATTACAATACTATTGTCGCGAGGTTTTGGGAGGGCATGCGGTTGTCACGCATCACCGGCTATTGGCTGTTTGGATTGTTGGTTGCCGCCGTTCTGCTGGTCCAACGCGACGCGCGAGCGGATGATTGGACCGAGTGCGGTGCATCGGTAGGTGCGCCCGAAAAGATCGTCGCATCCTGCACGTCGGTCATCGACAAGGCCGCCAGGTCAAAAGCGGAGCTTGCCACCGCGCATGGCCGCCGCGGCGTGCAACTCAATCGCCTGGGTCAGAAGGATCGCGCATTTCAGGATTTCAGCCGTTCTGTGGAACTCAATCCGGCCGATCCGACCCCCTTTATATTTCTTGGCCTCTACTATTCCGACCGGCGGGAGTGGACCAAGGCGTTGGCGGAATACGACAAGGGGCTTGCACGAAATCCACAAGACGCACGAATTCATACCGCCCGCGGGCGCACGCTGGTGGGGATGGGACGGGTTGACGACGGAATCGCAAGCCATAATCGGGCTATCGCGATCAATCCGATGCTGGCGGATGCATTCTTCCACCGTGGCCAAGCATACCGCATGTCAGGGGATCTCGACCGCGCGCTGTCCGACCTCAGCCGCGCGATCGCGTCCAATCCGAAAAACGCCGCGTACTATGGCACGCGCGGTATGACGTATCAGAGCAAGGGCGAGTTCACGCGCGCAATCGCGGACTTCGATAGCGCCGCCGCGTTGTCGCCTCAGGACAAACGCATCGTGGAGTTGCGGCGCGCGGCGGTCAGCGCGCAGGCGGAACTTGCAAAAGCCGCGCCCACCGCCAAATCCGAAAAAAAAGCACCTGCGTCTTCCAAGATTGCGAAGGCTGAGCCCCCTCCAATGCCGCCCGCCCCGGCGGTGCCGCCGTCGCCTCCCGCTTGGTCGCTGGGTGACGGCGCCGCCGGAGCGCTTTCACCGAAGATGCCGGATTCTCCCGTGCGTCAAGCGCGCGTCGCAATCAATGGCCAGCGATTCGACGAGGCGATCACCCTGCTCAGCACGTTTCTCACGGATCAGCCGGACCACGATGAAGCTTTGAAGTTTCGTGGATGGGCATATCTGCTGAAGCGCGAATATGCGCTGGCGCGAGGCGATATCGAGCGATTGCTAAAGCTGAAACCTGACGACTGGGGAGTTCACGCGCTCCACGGAGATCTCCACCAGCGAACCGGTGAGTTGGACAATGCCTTGGCCGCATTCAGCAAGGCCATCGACCTCAATCCGCGGGCGGCCTCCGTCCTGAACAACCGCAGCACGATCTACCGCGATCGCGGCGAGTTGGACGCGGCGCTGAGCGACCTGGACCGCGCCGTCGACGCGGGCCCAAGCTCGTTGATCTACACCAATCGCGGCACCGTTCTGGAGCGCAAAGGGCTCATCGATCGGGCGCTGGCCGACTATGATCGCGCGATTACGATCGATCCCAACAACAAACGCGCTCAAACCTTTAAACAGGTGCTTTTGGGCATACGCATGCGGCAGGGCGGCGTCTCGCCGCCTCCCGACGGGTCGTCGGTACAGTCGTCGCAACAGATATTGCTAAAACAAGCGGTGGCCCTCATCGGTCAACGTAAACCGGATGAAGCACTCGCGGTCCTCGACAAGGTGATTGCGCTGGATCCAAGTTCGATCCCGGCCTTGCAATTGCGCATTTCAATGTTGTTGCTGAAGAATCAAGGCAAGGCAGCGCTGGCGGATATCGACAGGATGCTCGAGCTGCGCCGAGACGACAAGTCGTCGATGCTAGTTCGTGGCCTGCTCCTCGCCGACATGCGGGAGTATGATCGTGCCCTGGGCGATTTCGATAGGCTCCTCGAGCTCGATCCAAAGAACGGCGCCGCTCGCGTCGGGCGCGCGAAGGTGCTTCGCGCCAAAGGCGACGTCACGGCCGCCTATGCCGAATACGATCGCGCCCTTGCCGACGATGCCAGGAACGCCGGTGCATATGAGGGCCGCGGCGCTTTGCACCAGCAGGTGTGCGAATTGGACAAGGCGGTACTCGACTTCGATCGGGCGCTCATGATTCAGCCAAAGCTCGCTGACGCGCTGGCCGGCCGCGCGCTGGCTTTGCTCGGCAAGGGTCGCGCGGTCGAGGCCATGACCGATGTTGACCGTGCACTCGAAAACGTGCCGAACCACCGCGTGGCGTTGCTGGTCCGCGGGATTTCGCTCGCGCAAACCGGCCAAAATGACCGCGCCATCGCGATGTTCGACAGCCTGATCGCAATGCATGCCGACGAATGGCTGCCGTACGTCCACCGCGGCCGGGCTCGTATGATGAAGAACGAGTTCGAGGCGGCGCTTGCCGATCTCGATCGGGCGGTGAAACTGAAATCCGACGCGCCCGATGCGCTCATGTCACGCGCGATGGTGTTCCAAAGGAAGCGCGACTATCAGCGTGCGTTGGCTGACCTCGAGCGGGCCATCAAGATGAACGGCGGCACCGTTGCGAGTTTTGCCATCCGTGCGGAAGTCTATGAGGAACAGGGGAAGCTCGATCTCGCTATCGCCGACTTGCGGCGGGCGCTGGGACTTGAAACGAAGTGCTTCTTCGATGTGGCTGCGCAAGCCGAGGTGAAGAAGCGGCTGGAGCGCCTGACCAAGCGGAACACATGCGGTGATGCGGGCACTGGCCGCAGCGATACGTGCCTGTAGGAATAAATGAATTGATATTCATTCATTTGGCAATGAATTTGAATTCTGCACTTCTGGCCACGCGCGGCCGGCTATTGGGGTCGATCGCGATAACCAGGTCGCAGAGCGGGTCCGCCCGCCAAAGCTGGTCGCCTGGTTCATTGGCCTACCGCCGGAACGGGCGGTTTTAGCTTCAGCGGAGCGGCCGGGCCCCGAGCGAACCGGATCGCGGGCGCCATCCACTGCGCTTTTGCCCCTTGGAGCGCATCTTGTTGGCCCCGCCATCCGTATTAAGTATCAACTGCCGCTTGCTCTTTTTGACCCGAATGCTCTATTTCGCGCAACGCCGCCGGTCCCGCGGGAGCCTTCCAGGGCGCTCTTGATGACGAATGCCCGAAAGATTCTGATCGTGGACGACGACGCGGAGCTGCGCGACGCGTTGGTCGAGCAGCTTGCGCTGCACGAGGAGTTTGACGCCAGCTCGGCTGAATCCGGCTCGAAGGGCGTGCAGGCCGCCAAGGCTGGCCAGATCGATCTCGTGATCATGGACGTAGGCCTGCCGGATATCGATGGCCGCGAGGCGGTTCGCATCCTGCGCAAGGGCGGCTTCAAGGCCCCGATCATCATGCTGACCGGCCACGACACCGATTCCGACACCATCCTCGGATTGGAATCCGGCGCCAATGACTACGTCACCAAGCCGTTCCGGTTCGCGGTGCTGCTGGCACGTATCCGCGCACAGCTGCGCCAGCATGAAGCGAGCGAGGATGCGGTCTTCACGATCGGCCCCTATTCGTTCCGGCCGAGCGCCAAGCTCCTGCTCAACCCCAAGGGCAGCAAGGTCCGCTTGACCGAAAAGGAAACCGCGATCCTGCGCTATCTCTATCGCGCGGGACAGCGGCCGGTGTCGCGCGAAACCTTGCTCCAGGAGGTGTGGGGCTACAATTCCGGTGTCACCACGCATACCCTGGAGACGCATATCTATCGGCTGCGGCAGAAAGTGGAGAAGGACGCCGCCGTGCCCGCGATCCTGATCACCGAAGCCGGCGGCTACAAACTGGTGCCGTAACGTATGATCCCGGTTTCGGTTAAGATCATGCGCAAAGAGCCCAGTTCATGACGATTGAAGACGATATCGCCTTCTTCGAACGGGTGCCGACGCTCAACATGCTCGGGCGTCCGGCGCTGCGCATTCTCGCGATCGGCGCCGAGAGCCGCTATATCCACTCGGGCGGCGTGCTGTTCAACGCTGGCGATCCGGCGGACTCCGGCTTCATCGTGCAAGAAGGCACGTTCACCCTGACGCCGCGGGAATCCGAGGGTGGTGCCAGCGTCGTGGTCGGACGCGGCACCCTGCTCGGCGAACTCGCGCTGCTCACCGAAACCGTGCGCCCGGTCACGGCGACGGCGAAAGAACCATCGACGGTGCTGCGCGTCCCGCGCACGCTGTTCCTCAAGATGCTCGAAGGTTATCCGGACGCCGCGACCAAGCTGCGCGACATCATCGCGACGCGCGCGGACCAGTCCACGAAAGAGATTTACGGCGTGCGGAGCCTGCTCGACGGCCGGCGCTATTAGAGCATGATCCCTCGGGCTCGACCCGAGGGATCATGCTCAATCAAAGCCCGCCCTGAACCGCTCAGACTTCCATCGTCGCTGTGACCGGCACGTGGTCGGACGGCCGCACACTGCCGCGATAGTTCCTGGCGATCGCGATGTCGGCGACACGATCGGCGAGCATCGGCGACGTCCAGATATGGTCGAGCCGCCGGCCACGGTCGGCGGCCTGCCAATCGAGTGCGCGATAGCTCCACCAGGTGTAGAGCTTCGCGGGCTCTGGCACGCGCAGGCGCATGACGTCGACCCAGTTGCCGATTTTCTGCGCGGCGGTGAATTTTTCGCACTCGACCGGCGTATGCGACACGACCTTCAGCATCTGCTTGTGGCTCCACACGTCGTGCTCGAGCGGCGCGACGTTGAGATCGCCGACCAGGATCATCCGATCGGAGCCGTTGCAGCGCAGGTTCGCGCATTCGCGCATTTCGTCGAGGAATGACAGCTTGTGCTCGAATTTCGGATTGACGGCGGGGTCCGGAATGTCACCGCCGGCCGGCACATAGAAATTGTGCAGCGAAATAGGATCACGCAGGCCGGCGCGCTCGCCCAGCACCACCGAGATGTGGCGGCAGTCCGACTTTCCGCAGAAATCCTGCCGGCTGGTGGTCTCGAACGGCAGCCGCGAAACCACGACCACGCCGTGATAGCCCTTCTGGCCGTTCATCGCGACGTGTTCGTAACCGAGCCGCCGGAACCGCTTGAGCGGAAACTTGTCGTCCGGGCATTTGGTTTCTTGCAGGCACAGCAGGTCCGGTCGCGTCGCCTTGATGAACTTGGCGACGAGATCGATGCGCAGGCGCACCGAATTGATGTTCCAGGTGGTGACCGTCAGGCGCATGTCCGCTCAATGTTGCGACGGGGCCGGAGCGAGCCCACAGGTGGCGAGCCAGGAAATGATTGTGCCCGGGACGGGCCCGGGCACAATCGAAATAGGAATGCTGTGACGATCTTTCAACGCGCCGTCAGCGACCACCCCGGTAGTCGGTGTAGTCAATCCGGAACAGGGCGGGATCCGGCCGCCGATTGCTGTCGAGATTGGAAACCGCGATGGTGGTGTCGAAGCCCTGCGGATCGGTGACGACCCATTGCCGCAGCTCGAAGCTCTTGGCGTCGAACATCATCATCAACCGGCTGGTGCCGATCAGCGCCTGCTTCTCCTCGACAACGATCGAAACGAACAATTCATCGGCAGTGACCGAGGTGACGTGGGTGTCACGCAGCAAGTCGATCTTGTCGGCCAGCAGGAACCGCAGCGGCGTCTGCGACAGCGGATAGAGATCCTGGGTCGCCAGCCGGCGGTCGCGCACGACGACCGACGAGCCGTCGGCGATGATGTCGATCGGGCTCGGCGGATCGTATTCGAAGCGGACCTTACCCGGCTTCTGAACGTAGAAATTGCCGGTCGAGCGCCGACCGTCGGCGCCGATCTGCACGAATGCAGCGGTCATGATGTGGACGCGCGAGAGATAGGCGCTGACCTTGTCCACCAGCGCGCGCTGCTGCGCGTTGAAGTTCGTCGCCTGCCGCGCCGCCGGCGGCGCCGACGGAGCGCCACCAAGGAACGAAGGAAGCCAGGACGAGCCGCCGCTGGGTGCCGGCTGCTGGGCCGGCGCTCCGGGCCGGGCGTTTGGAACCGAAGCGGGCGGCGGCGGCACTTGGCCGCTGCGGGGCTGCGGACCAGGCGTAGGTAACGGCACCTGCTGGGCGACGACCGGCGCGGTCGCGAACATCAGGCCTGCAAGCATGGTTGAAATGAGCGCGGTCTGGCGATTGCCAGTCATTATGTCCTCTCCGCCTTACGCGTAGCCCCGTTCGACGCCGATGCCCCTTGGAACCGTTAGCCGCCGCCTGTGGCGAGATCGCGGCTATTCGAACCAATTCTAACCGATTCCGGCACCCCAGCGGAAGCCAGCTATTCGTGTTCGTTGCCCATAAGGATTTCGCGCTTGCCGGCATGATTGGCCTGGCCGACCACGCCTTCGTGCTCCATCCGTTCCATGAGCGAAGCAGCGCGGTTATAGCCGATTTGCAGCCGGCGCTGGATGTAGCTGGTGGACGCCTTCTTGTCGCGCAGCACGATCTGCACGGCCTGTTGATAAAGGTCGGTGGCGTCGCCGGTCGCGCCCATGCTGGTGGCGTCGAAGATCGGGTTGCCGTCCTCGTCGACCTCCTCGTCGGGGGTCGTGACCGCCTCGAGATATTGCGGCGTGCCCTGGGACTTCAGGTGCCGCACGATCTTCTCGACTTCCTCGTCGGAGCAGAACGGGCCGTGCACGCGGCTGATGCGTCCGCCGCCGGCCATGTAGAGCATGTCGCCCTGCCCGAGCAGCTGCTCCGCGCCCTGCTCGCCCAGAATGGTGCGGCTGTCGATTTTCGACGTGACCTGGAACGAGATGCGGGTCGGGAAATTCGCCTTGATCGTGCCGGTGATGACGTCGACCGACGGACGTTGCGTCGCAAGGATTACATGCAGGCCGGCAGCACGCGCCATCTGCGCGAGCCGTTGCACGGCGCCCTCAATGTCCTTGCCGGCGACCATCATCAGGTCGGCCATCTCGTCGACGATGATCACGATGTAGGGCAGCGGTTCGAGATCGAGTTCCTCGGCCTCGTAGATCGCCTCGCCTGATTCCTTGTCGTAGCCCGTGTGGACGGTGCGCGAGAGTTTTTCGCCCTTCCCTTTCGCCTCGACCACGCGCGCGTTGTAGCCATCGATGTTGCGCACGCCGAGCTTCGACATCTTCTTGTAGCGCTCTTCCATTTCACGGACGGCCCACTTCAACGCCACCACCGCCTTCTTCGGGTCGGTGACGACGGGCGTCAGCAAATGTGGAATGGCGTCGTAGACGGAAAGTTCGAGCATCTTCGGATCGACCATGATCAGACGGCACTGGTCCGGGGTCAGCCGGTAGAGCAGGCTCAGGATCATGGTGTTGATGGCGACCGACTTGCCGGAGCCGGTGGTGCCGGCGATCAGCAAGTGCGGCATGCGGGCGAGGTCGACGATCACCGGGTCGCCGCCGATGGTCTTGCCGAGGCAGAGCGGCAGCTTGGCGGTGCTCTCGTTATAATCGTCCACCGTCAGCAACTCGCGCAGGTAGACCTTCTCGCGCGTCGGATTGGGCAACTCGATGCCGATGGCGTTGCGGCCGGAGACAACGGCGACGCGCGCGGACAGCGCGCTCATCGAGCGGGCGATGTCGTCGGAAAGCCCGATCACCCGCGAGGACTTGATGCCGGGGGCCGGCTCGAGTTCGTAGAGCGTCACCACCGGACCGGGCCGGGCGTTGATGATCTCGCCGCGCACGCCGAAGTCCTGCAACACGCCTTCCAGCGACTGGGCGTTGGCCTTGATGAGGTCGCTGGACACCGTCGTGCGTTCCTTGGCCTTCGGCGCCGCCAGCAACTCGACCGGCGGCAGCTTGTAGCCGCCGCTGCGCTTCGGCTTCGGCGCGGGGGCCGCCGCCTTGCGGGCCCGCGGCGCCGGGGCTTCGTCGTCCTCGTCGTCGCCCGGCGCGGTGTCCGGGGCGTCCTCCATCTCGAGCTCGCGCAGCGCGGTCTGGTAGTCGTCGAAGCGCGGCTCCATGCGTCCACCCTTGCGGTCGGGTGAGGGCTCGCGGAACGTGATGCGTTGGGTCGTGCGGCGCTCGTACCAGCGCCCGATCCGGGCCTTGAGACTCAGGAAGCCGTGCGTCAGCGAGCCGATCGAGATCCAGCGCCGCTTGGGCTCGTCCTCCGCCTCCTCGGCGTCGTCGATTTCCTCGACCTCCTCCACCTTTACCTTGCGCCGGCTCTTGCGCGGCGCTTCGGCCTCGACTTCCGCGGCCCAGCCGAAGCCGAGCGTCAGCGCCAGTGCGACCGCCGCACCGGCGCCGGCCGCAATGCCGACGATCAGCCGCGCCAGGCCGAGCACGTCATTTCCGGCGATCCACACCGCGAAGCGCAGCAACGCGTCGCCCGTGACGCCGCCGAGACCGGCGGGCAGTGGCCAGGCCGCAGTGCGCGGCAGGCAGGCGGCGAAGCTTGCGGTGAGCACGATGGCGGCGACCCAGGTGAGCAATCGCAGCCGCTCGCGGTGCAGCGCGCGATGGCTGGCCAAGCGCCAGCCCCAGACCGCGATCGGCACCACCACCGCGACCGAGGCGATGCCGAACAACTGCATCATCAAGTCGGCGACGATAGCGCCGCCGAAGCCGAGCAAATTGCGCACTGGGGCGTTGGTGGCATGACTGAGCGAGGGGTCCTGCGTCGACCACGACCCCAGCGCGGCGACCAGCAGCATCGCGAGTGCGATCAGGCCAATGCCGGTCAGTTCGCGCATGCGCCGGCGCAGCGCGTCGCGCAGGCTGTCGGAGAGACTGAGGCTTTCGAATCCGCGGTCGATGGCCGACATAGTGCGATCCTCAACCCAGTGTCGCGACCAGGCGATGCAGCGCCTCGGCCGTGGTGTCGCGGTCCTGTACGATGGCGACCCGGATATATCCCGCACCGGGGTTAAAGCCGTCTTGTTCACGCGCCAGATAGCTGCCGGGAATGACGCGCAGCCCGGCTTCCTGCCAAAGCCGCAGCGTCACGGCTTCGTCGCCGCCATGCGCGGACACGTCGAGCCACAACAGGAAGCCCCCGGCCGGCCGGCAGTAGCCGTAGCGGTTGCCGAGGATCTGATCGGCGAGATCGAATTTCTGCGCATACAGCGCCCGGCTTGCCTCGACATGGGCTTCGTCGCTGTACGCCGCGATCGCGACCCGCTGGGCCGGGATCGGCACCTGCGGCGACGACACGTTGCGCAGCTCGAGGAAGCGCGAGAGGAATTTGCGATCACCAGCGATGAAGCCGACCCGCAGGCCGGGCAGGTTCGACCGCTTCGACAGCGACTGGAACACCACGATGTTCTCGAAGTCGCGCCCGGAATGCTCGAGCATGCTGGGCGGCGGTGCCTGGGTGTAGATCTCGGAGTAGCATTCATCGCTGAACACGATGAATCCGTACTGGCGCGCCAGCGCCGACAGCCGCGCGAAATAGTCCGCGGTGGCGACAGAGCCTTGCGGGTTGGCCGGGGAGGCGAGGTAAAAGGCCACCGTGCGCGCCAGCAGTTCGTCGGTCAGCGAATCGAGGTCGGGCAGGAAACCGGTGGCGGCGGTGGCCGGCAGGAACACCGGTTCGGCATGGGCCGCGACCGCTCCGGCTTCATAGGCGCCGTAGAAGGGGTTGGGCATCAGGATCGCCGGCCGGCCGGGTCGGCCTTTGGCCCAGCGCTCGGCGGCGATTCCGGCCAGGAACAAGCCCTCGCGCGAGCCATTGAGGATGAGTACCTCGGTCGCAGGATCGACCGGGCGGGGCAGGGCGAATCGCCGTCCCAGCCACGCGGCGGCGGCGGCGCAGAATTCGTCGAGCCCCTTGTTCATGGGGTATTTGCCGAACTCGTCGAGCGAGGCGGCCAGCACCGGGCCGACAAAGGCGGGAACCCCATGCTGGGGCTCCCCGACGGCGAGGCTGATCGCGGGCTGCCCCGGCGGATGGACGTCCAATAGCTCGCGCAGCCGCACAAAAGGCGAGCGCATGGCGAGGGCCCGGTTGGGCGATGGCGGTGACTGACGTTCTGCGGCCGGCATGAACATGGACTAAGCGGCGCGCACACCGCCGCACAAGGGGGATTTCCTACCATAGGGGCGGGCGGGTTAAGGCCCGATTAACCAATGGGGGCCGGCAACGGCTCAATCTAGGCGGCTGACCCGGCCAGGACGCGCCGACGGCCGAGGCTCTGTCGGAATTCGGCCGTCTGCCGCCAGATCTGCAAGAGGAGGACCGCGGCGCAAGCGGTCGCGCACGCGACCATCGGGCCGAAGTGGAACACCACCGCTTCACCACCGGCACCCGAATGGATCAGGTACCAGACGCCCAGCCAAACCGCGTCATGGAGCAGGGCCATAATGCAGATGGCCGTTGCCGTGGCGCTCGCCCAACGGGCCGCCACCATGAGCAGGACGCCGGCGACGACAATCAAGAATCCGGTGGTGAGCGTGTCAGCCGCCAACAGATAAGAAGTTAGGTGCCATTGCCGTGGCATGAACGCCAGGAAAGTCGATGACAGTCCCAAGCGCACGACGCCCATGATGATGAGCACCAGTGCGAGCCACAGCGGGGCCACGCGTGAAGGCGCGAGCTTCGCGGCTGCCACAGCGGCGGCAGGCCGCGAAACAGTCTCGGCCCTCGGCTTGTCGACGGGTTGTTGCGGCGGCGCGGCGACGGCCGGCGGCGGCACGATTTGGCGGACGCGGTCGCAGAGCGTCTCGATCTCGCTTTCCCAATCGTCGAACAGGTTGATCCACTGTCGTGTGGCCAACTCGTAGGCGAGCGCGGCGGCGGGGACGACGTCTTCCACGCGGGCCGGAATGACGGGGATCTTGTGCTGGCTGGCGAGCGCCAGCTCTTTCTTGATCTCGGTCGAGTTGTTGGCGTTGTCGGAGAAGACCAGGACCATCGCTTTGGCCGAGCGGATGGCGGTGACGATCGACTCCTGGAAATTTTCTCCCGCGCCGACATCGCGGCTGGCGATCCAGCAGGTCAAGCCGCGGCTTTCGAGGGCGGCGCAAAGCGTCCGCGCGACCGTTTGGTCCTTGGACGAATGGCTGATGAAAATCGTGCTCATGTGTTGGCTCCCTACACATGACGCTAGCGCGGCGGTGCCGCGGTGGATGTGACCGCCGTCACATGAACGGTGTTTTCCTCCTTAGTTGGTGTCACGTCACCGCTGTCCCAAAAAAGTGAGGGGCCCTGGTTTGCACCAGGGCCCCCCGACGGCAAGGGCGGTGCCGGGTATCCGCCCTAACCGTATCGCTCGTGCGTGCGGGACTACATCGTGTAGGCGCGCTCGCCGTGGTCGGTGAGGTCGAGGCCCTCGCGCTCCTGCTCGACGGAGACGCGCAGCCCAACCAGGATGTCCACGATCTTGTAGATGATGAAGGAGCCGACGCCCGACCATACCAGCGTCAGGCAGACCGCCTTGATCTGGGCAATCATCTGAGCGCTGAAGTCGTAGTCGGCGATCTTGCCGGCTGCGTAGTCCATAATGCCGGCGCCGCCGAGCGCGGGATTCACCAGCACGCCGGTGAGGATCGCGCCGAGGATGCCGCCCACGCAGTGCACGCCGAACACGTCGAGCGCGTCGTCGTAGCCGAGCATGTTCTTGATCGTGGTGCAGAAGAACAGACACACCACGCCGGCGATCAGGCCGAGCACGAGCGCGCCCATCGGTCCCGCGAAGCCGGCCGCCGGTGTCACGGCGACGAGGCCGGCGACGCAGCCCGACAGCGCGCCGAGCAGCGAGGCTTTGCCCTTGATCAGCCACTCGGCGAACATCCACGACAACGCCGCCGCAGCAGTGGCAACGAAGGTGTTGATCATCGCGAGGCCGGCAGACGCGCCGGTCGCTTCAAGCGCCGAACCGGCGTTGAAGCCGAACCAGCCGACCCAGAGCAGGGCCGCGCCAATCATGGTCATGACCAGCGAGTGGGGAGGCATCAGTTCCTTGCCGTAGCCGGTGCGTTTGCCGACCATGATCGCGCCGACGAGACCGGCGATACCGGCATTGATGTGCACCACGGTGCCGCCAGCGAAGTCGATTGCGCCCCACTGGAAGATCAGGCCCGAGTCGGCGTTGACGGCGTCAAGCTTGGCCGTCAGTTCGGCCTTGTTGGCGTCGGTCGCAGCAGCCAGCGCCTTCGCGGCTTCGGTGATCGCGTCTGGGCCGGCCCAGTACCAGACCATGTGCGCGATCGGGAAGTAGACGAAGGTCACCCACAGCGGGATGAACAGCGCCACCGCCGAGAACTTCATACGCTCTGCAAACGCACCGACGATCAGGGCCGGCGTGATGGCCGCGAACGTCATCTGGAAGCAGACGTAGATGAGCTCGGAGAGCGGCACGCCGACCGAGAAGGTGGCCGCCGGCGAGTCGCCGGTGACGCCCTTCAGGAACAGCTTATCGAAGCCGCCGATGATGGAGGTGCCGCCGGTGAAGGTGAGGCTGTAGCCGTAGATCACCCAGAGCAACATCACGACGCAGACCGTGTAGAACACGTGGGTCAGCACCGAGAGGGCATTCTTCGGACGGACAAGACCGGCATAGAACAACGCGAGGCCGGGGATCGTCATCAGCAGGACGAGGACGGTCGACGTCATCATCCAGGCCGCGTCACCCTTGTTGAAGTTGGGTGGC
>Ga0075420_100000040_pt1 | contig 69554 bp, 81 predicted proteins | sample SoiMetdeltSBSDD4_FD_75296 | JGI IMG/M metagenome (GOLD analysis project Ga0075420, IMG submission 75296) | Bulk soil microbial communities from a Populus tree surrounding site in Tennessee, USA - Soil MetaG P. deltoides SBSDD4 | ecosystem: Environmental > Terrestrial > Soil > Tree plantation...
GGGCAGCTCCTCTTCACCGGGGACGATGCGAAGAAGTCGGTGAAGGTCATCTCCGGCGGCGAAGGCCAGCGCATGATCATCGGCAAGCTCGTGCTCGACATGCCGAACGTGATGCTGCTCGATGAGCCGACCAACCACCTCGACATGGAAGCGATCGAGTCGCTGAACGGCGCGCTCGAGAAGTACACCGGGACGCTCGTCTTCGTGTCGCACGACCGCGAGTTCGTATCGTCCCTGGCTACGCGGATCATCGAGCTCAAGCCCGATGGAAGCCATGTCGACTTCAGCGGCAGCTACGACGATTACCTGGAGCGCCAGGGCGCGGCGCTGCTCGCGGCATAGCGATATGAAGATCGCCAAAGATGCGGTGGTGCGCCTGAGCGTAGAGATGGTGGAGGGCGGTGCGTCCGGGGGCGCGCAGGAGTTCCAGTACCTGCACGGCGGCTACGGAAATCTCTTCCCGAAGCTCGAGGCGGCGCTCGCCGGTCTCGAGGCGGGCGGCAAGGCGAGCGTCGTGCTCGCCCCGGCCGACGGCTTCGGCGAGCACGAGCCGTCGCTAATACGTCGCGAGCCGCGCGAGCGGCTGCCGAAGGGTGTGGCGGTCGGCTCGGCGCTGCACGGCCAGGCCGAGGGGGAAGACGGGCACCGGCAGGTGTTCCGCGTGACCGCGCTCAGCGACGCCGAGGCGACGCTCGACGGCAATCACCCGCTCGCGGGACACACCGTGGAGCTGCGCTGCGAAGTGCTGGAAGTGCGCGTGGCGACGCCGGAGGAGATCGAGCACGGTCACGTGCACGGGCCGCACGACCATTCTCATTAAGCGGTCGCAGGCTGCTACGATACGGCATGGCGACCGGCACCGTGAAGTGGTTCAACGATTCGAAAGGTTCGGGTTCATCACGCCGGACGACGGCGGCAAGGTCTCCTTCGACGTGACGCAAGGCCAGAAGGGCCCTGCGGCGACGAACATCAAGCCGCTCTGAAAAACTCCGACGTCCCGATGATGGCCCTGCGCCGGGCGGTGCAGCTCTGCGGCGGCCTGGACGCGCTGAGCGATGCGCTCAGTAGGTCCACCGATTCGCTCCAGCGCATGATCGCGGGCACGGAAGAAGTGCCGCAGCCGCTCTTCACCCAGGTCGTAGGCCTGCTCCTCGAAGCGACCGCGACGCGCGCGCCAAAGCGCACGCCGGACTCCAACGAGGGAGGCCGCAAAGGCCCGCGCCATTAGGCCTTAGCCGCGCGTTCCTTTCACGGCAACGTGTTACAGTGGAGGCCGCAGGATCTGAAGTAAGTGAACGCTCGTCCCTTCTAAGACCGCCAAAAGCGGTCCGCCTAGTGGCAGTCAATTCCTTCCTTCGAACATCGTGCCCGTTGCGAGGCTCGGACAGCCTTGCGCAATCGCAGTAACCAAGGAATGAAATGACAATGGCAACCGGTACCGTGAAGTGGTTCAACGACGCGAAAGGCTTCGGATTCATCACGCCGGATGACGGCGGCAAGGATCTCTTCGCCCATCACACCTCGATCCAGGGATCGGGCTTCAAGTCGCTGAAAGACGGCCAGAAGGTCTCCTACGACGCCACGCAGGGCCAGAAAGGCCCCGCCGCGGCCAACATCAAGCCGCTGTAAGACTTCGGTCGCGTAAGAAAGCCGCCTTCGGGCGGCTTTTTATTTGATGCCTGCCTGCATGAACGACTGCATGAACTGCCGTTGAAATAGCAGGAACGCGACGAGGAGCGGCGCGACGGCGATCAGGGTGCCGGCGCTGATGACGGACCAGTCAACGCCGGACTCGGGGGCGCCGAAGATGGCGAGGCCCACCGTGAGGGGGCGGGTATTCACGGAGTTGGTCACTACGAGCGGCCAGAGGAAGTTGTTCCAGTGGTAGCTCACTGACACCAGGGCGTAGGCGAGGTAGGTGGGGCGCGCGAGGGGGACGTAGACGCGCCACAGCACGCCCATCCACGAGCAGCCCTCGACGCGCGCGGCTTCCTCGAGCTCGCGCGGGATGGTCTTGAAGGTCTGGCGGAGCAGGAATATCCCGAACGCGCTCGCCATGTAGGGCAGGCCGATGCCGAGGATGGTGTCGACCAGGCCGAGCTTGCTCATGGTGCTGTAGTTCTCGACGATCAGCACCTCCGGCATGATCATCAGCTGCAGGAGCACGAGCGCGAAGGCGATGTCGCGGCCGGCGAAGTCGAAGCGAGCGAACGCGAAGCCGGCGAGGGTGCAGAGCACGAGCTGCGCGCCGAGGATCATCGTGACCAGGATCACCGTGTTCAGGAAGTGGCGCGCGAAGGGCGCGTAGGTCCAGGCTTTCTCGAAGTTGGCGAGCGTGAGCGGCGCGAGCGGCTCGAAGGTGGTGGCGAACTCGGGCGGGTGGAACGCTGCCCAGAAGGCGTAGAGCAGCGGCGAGACCCAGAGGATCGCCAGGAGCCAGGCGGCGGCTCGTTCGAGGTTCGTCATGCGTGCGCGGCCTGGGGAGGACGCAGCATGCGCCGAGAAGCGATGAGCGTGGGCACGCAGACGAACGCGAGAAGCGCCGCGAGCCAGAGGGTCGCCCGGGTGCTGCCGGCGAGGTCGGAGAGGAAGCCCGCGACGCCGGGCAGCAGCGCGCATCCCACGTAGTACACGGTGAAGAACACGCCCATGCCGGGGCCGCGGCTTTCCGGGCGCAGGAATTCTGCCGGCAGGTTGACGTAGGCGCTCGCAGGGATACCCGCGATCAGTCCGCCGACAACGAGCCAGAGCAAGGGCAGCGAAGCGGTGGAGAGCAGCAGCAGGCTCACGCACCAGCCAATGATCGCCGCGTGGCAGAGCAGGTCCGGACGGGCTGAACGCTTGAGCAGGACGCCGCCTGCCTGCACCGACACGATGAGGAGCGCGGTGTTGAGCGCCGTCATGGCACCGGACGACGCGAGGGTCGCGCCGGTCTCGAGAAGGAAGGACGGCAGAAAGGACACGAGGAGCTGGTACGCCGCGTTGAAGGCGAGCCAGGGGATCGAGGCGATCGCGAGCAGGCGCCATTCCCTTGCGTCGAGGACGCCCAGCCCGATGCCGGACGGAGCGGCTTGCGCCGCGGCCGCTGGCGCGCGGTAGACGAGGAGCACAGCCGCAAAGCCGGCTGCGGTGAGCAGCGCGGCGGCCGCGAGCGCGCCGCGCCAGCCGATCGCCTCGCCGATCAGCGGGAGCGCAAAAAGGGCGAGCGCGATGCCGATCGGCCAGGCGTTGATCAGTACCGACATGGCGAGCAGCCGCTCCTTGCCCTCGAACCAGTCGGCGACCATCTTGGTCAAGAGCACGTTGAGGATCACGGCGCCGGTGCCGCTTACCAGGCGCGCGACATCGGCCTCGGCGATGCTCGCGGCGCGCGCGAGCCAGATGCCGCCGGCGGTCATGAGCGCCAGGCCGATGAGCGTCACGCGCTTGTCGCCGTAGCGCGCGCCGAGAAGGCCGCCGGGCAGAGCGATGACGACGCCGGGAAGAAGGTAGATGCCGATCAGCCAGCCGAGCTGAGTGTTGTCGAGCCCGAGATCGCCGCTGACGAACGGCGCGAGCGGTGCGATGGACTGGAACTGGAAGCCCATGCTCGAGCGGGCGAAGGTCAGGGCCGCGAGGATGCGCCAGCGTTCCAGGTTGGTCACCGGACCGCCTACAAGTCTTTCAGGGATGCACTACAGCGCTGGGTGCCAACGGGTAACGAAGCTGGCACGTTGTTCACCCCACGCAGTTCCCCATTCACAGTCTGGAGACCCCCTCGATGAAACTGACTTTGACCGCAGTACTCGTATCCAGCCTCGCCATGAGCGGGCTCGCGCTCGCTCAGGACAAGGACAAGGCGCCGAAGAAGAAGTCGGATGCCGCGAAGTCCGTCACCGTTCGCCTCTCGGAGCAGAACAAGTCCGGCGAGAGCGGCACCGCCAAGCTGACGGCGGCAGGTGCGGACAAGACCAAGGTGGAAATCAGCGTGAAAGGTGCGCCGAAGGGCGTGTCGCAGCCCGCGCACATCCATGACGGCACGTGCGCCAAGCTCGATCCCAAGCCGAAGTACGGGCTCCAGAACGTAGTCGACGGGAAGTCGACGAGCGAAGTGGCCGCCGACCTCAAGACGCTGACGAGCGGCAAGCTGGCGATCAACGTGCACAAGAGCGCCGAAGAGGTGAAGACCTACGTCGCCTGCGGCGACATCAAGGGCGCGAGCGCGACGAAGAAAGCCGAACCCAAGAAAGACAAGTAGCGCCATCACCGGTAGTGCACCCGGCGTTCGATTAGCTGGAACTGCACTACCGCGAAGCCGGCGAGCAGCGCGAGGAGCACCACGGTCAGCGTCGACGCGTACGCCGTGTCGAGGTAGCTGAACGCGACCTGGTAGACGTAGTACAGGAGCAGGTTGGACGCATTGTCCGGGCCGCCCTTCGTCAATATGAAGAGGTGGTCGACCAGCTTGAAGGAGTTGATGGTCGCGTTCACCAGCACGAAGAGCGTGGTGGGCATGAGGAGCGGGAAGGTGACGCGCCAGAAGAAGTAGCCGCGCGAGGCGCCCTCGATGCGCGCGGCCTCCTCGAGCTCGGGCGGGAGCGTCTGCAGCGCGGCGAGGTAGAAGATCATGAAGAAGCCCGCCTCCTTCCAGACCGTCATCGCGATCACGCAGCCCATCACGGTGTCGGGGTTGCCGAGCCAGTTGTGGCTCGGCGCGCCGAACAGCGCGGTGACCTTGTCGAGCAGGCCGATCTGCGGGGTGTAGAAGTAGAGCCACAGGTTCGCGACCGCGATCATGGGCAGCACGGTGGGCGTGAAGTAGGAGAGCCGCACCAGCGCCCGGCCGGGAAGCCGCGCGTTCACCCAGAGGGCCATCAGCAGGGCAAGGGCGATCGAGGTCGGGATGGTGCCGAGCGCGAACCAGAAATTGTTCCTAAGAACTTGCCAGAACACCGGGTCGCCGCCGAGCGCGGCGTAGTTGTCGAGGCCGACGAAGCGCGAGGGGCGCAGCGCCGTGCCCGCGGAGAAGAAGCTGTCCGCGAGCGTGGCGACCGCGGGGTAGTGCGTGAACGCGACGAGCAGGATGGCTGCCGGGGTCAGCAGCAGCCATCCATACACGTGCTTCATTTATTTATACGGCTTGAGCAGCCTCTCGGCTTCCGCCTGCGCGGTCTTCAGCGCCTCGCCGGGGGTCTTCGAGCCGGTGAGCGCGGCCTGGATCGCGTCGTCGAGGCTCTTCCTCACGCGGCCGGTCTGGAAGGTGGAGAGCTCGGGCGTGGCGAACTTGAACTGGTCGCGCGCCACCGCGGCGGCCGGGAACTCGGCCACGTACGTCTTCAGCTTCGGCGTCTCGTAGGCGGCGGGGCTCACCGCGACGTAGCCGGTGGCGATGCTCCAGTCGGCGGCGCGCTCGGGCGCGGTGATCCACTTGATGAAGCGGAACGCGGCCTGCCGCTCGGCCGGCGTCGACTTCTTGAACAGGTACCAATTGCCGCCGCCGGTGGGCGAGCCGCGCTGCTTGGAGGCGGGCAGCATCGTCACGCCGAAGCCGAACTTGGCGCTGTCCTTCACGGCGGTGAGGTTGCCGGTGGTGTGCCACATCATCGCGGTCTTGCCCTCGATGAAGTTCTGCCGCAGCGTGCCCCATTCGACGGTGCCGGCGGGCATCACGTTGTGCTTGCGCCCGAGATCGACCCAGTACTGCAGAGCGTTCACCACGTCGGGATGCGTGAAGTTGGTGCGGTTGCCTTCCGGGTTCATCAGGTCCTGGCCGTTCTGGCGCGAGAAGGCCTGGAACATCCAGTACGGGTAGCCGGTCGAGGGCACCATCACGCCCCAGCGCGTCACGTTGCCGGCACCGTCCTTCTTCACCAGCTTCGCCGCCATCGTGCGCATCTCGTCCCAGGAGGCCGGCGCCTTCTCCGGGTCGAGGCCGGCTTCCTTGAACGCGTCCTTGTTCCAGTAAAGCACAATGGTCGAGCGCTGGAACGGGATGCCGTACACCTTGCCCTTATAGGTGCCGTTCAGCATCAGCGCCGGGTAGAAGCTCTTCAGCCACGCCTTGTCCTCGGCAGTGGTCGCCATCTCGTCGAATGGCACGATCAGGTCCTGCTCGAGCAATTCATACAAGTCGATGGAGAACAGCACCGAGAGCTGCGCCGGCTGCCCGGCCTTGTGCGCGGCGAGCGCGCGGATGCGCGTGTCGTCGTAGTTGCCGGCGTAGACCGGGTTCACCTTGATGGTCGGGTTCTCCTTCTCGAACCCGGCGGCCAGGTTGTCGATCACCTTGGTGAGCGGGCCGCCGACCGCGATCGGGTAGTAGAAGGTGAGCTCGGTCTTGCCTTGGGCATGGACGGTCCCCGTGAGCAGCGCGAATAGCACTACGGCTAGAAATTTCATGATGTCGTCTTCCTCCCCTCGGAATCGAAAATATGCACTGCCGCGGGCTCCCAGCCAAGCCTGACCTGCGAGCCTGCGGCGAGATCCACCTGGCCCGGCGCGCGCAGCAGGAGCGCGGAGCCGTTGACCTGCGCGGTGACGATGGTATCGGCGCCGTGGTATTCCGCGCTGAGAACCGTGGCGGAAAGCCCATTGTCTGAAAATCGAACGTGTTCAGGCCGGATACCGGCGGTCAGGCCCGCGGCGGCGCCGGGTTGGATGGCGTGTAGAGGAACCAGATTCATCGCCGGCGTGCCGATGAAGCGCGCGGCGAACGTGGTGGCGGGCCGCGCATAGAGCTCGGCGGGCGTGCCTTCCTGCTCGATGCGCCCTTCGCGCAAGAGCACCACGTGGTCGGCCATGCTCATCGCCTCGACCTGGTCGTGCGTCACGTAGACCACCGTCATGCCCAGGCGCCGCTGCAGCGCGCGGATCTCGACCCGCATGTCGTGCCGGAGTTGCGCGTCGAGGTTCGAGAGCGGCTCGTCCATCAGGCAGATCGGGTTCTGCGACACGATCGCGCGTGCGAGCGCGACGCGCTGGCGTTGGCCGCCGGAGAGTTGCTGCGGTTTGCGGTCAAGGTGCTTCGCGAGCCCTACGAGCTCGGCGACGTTCTCCAGGCGGCGGGTGCGCTCGGCGCTTTCCGTCTTCCGGACCTTGAGACCAAAGACGATGTTCTCGGCGACCGTGAGGTGCGGAAAGAGCGCGTAGGACTGGAACACCATCGAGATGCGGCGCTTCGTTGGATCCAGGCGGGTGACGTCGCGGCCCACGATGAGAATCTTTCCCTCGGACACTTCTTCCAGGCCGGCGATCAGTCGTAGGAGCGTCGACTTGCCGCAGCCCGAAGGGCCAAGCAGCACGACGAACTTGCCTTTCTCGGCGCGGAAACTGACTCCGTCGACCGCGGTCACCGCGCCGAAGCGCTTCGTCACCTTCTCGAGGACGATCACCCGCGGAGGATAGCGCCTAACGGGCATATCATGCGGGCAGAGGGGTGTCCGATGATTCGCATCGTCGTTCTCGCGGCGGCGTTCGCCGCCGCGTCCGCCTTGGCACAGACCAGCGCCGAGGACAAGCGCTTCCACGCGATCTACAAGGAGCTGGTCGAGACCAACACCACGCATTCGGCGGGCGACAACACGCTCGCCGCGCGGCGCATGGCAAAGCACCTGCAGGACGCCGGCTTCACCGCGGCCGAGCTCGAAATCATCGAGCCGTTCCCGAAGAAGGGCAACCTCGTCGCACGCCTCAAGGGCGACGGCAGCAAGCGGCCGCTCCTGCTTCTGTCGCACCTGGACGTGGTCGAGGCGCTGCGCAACGACTGGAAGACCGACCCGTTCGCGCTGAAGGAAGACGACGGCTACTTCACCGCGCGCGGCTCGGGCGACCAGAAGGCGATGGCCTCGATCTTCGTCTCCGTGATGAGCCAGCTGAAGCGCGAGGGCTTCAGGCCCAAGCGCGACATCATCATGGCGCTCACCGCCGACGAGGAGCGCCTCGACGTGGACTCCAACGGCGTGCTGTGGATGCTCAAGAACCGCCCCGCGCTGCTCGACGCCGAGCTCGGCATCAACGAAGGCGGCAGCGGCGAGCTGAGGAACGGCAAGCCGTTCCTCAACCGCATGCAGGTCGCCGAGAAGATGTACACGAGCTACCGCTTCCTCGTGCGCCACCCCGGGGGGCACAGCTCGCTGCCGCAGGCGGAGAACGCGATCTACATCCTCTCGGATGCGCTCGGCCGTCTGGCCGCGCACCGCTTCCCGATCAAGCTCGCCGAGGTCACGCGCGTCTATTTCGAGCGCAGCGCGAAGCTCACCGCGCCCGGGCAGCTCGCCGACGACATGCGCGCGGTGGGCGAGGGCCGCGCCGACGCCGCGGTCTTCGACCGGCTCTCCGCGCAGGCCTCCTACAACGCGCAGCTGCGCACTACCTGCGTCGCCACCATGGCGCAGGCGGGCCACGCCGAGAACGCGCTGCCGCAGTCGGCGTCCGCCACCATCAATTGCCGCATCCTGCCGCACGACGACGCGAAAGCGGTCGACGAGGATATCCGCCGCATTGCCGGCTCCAAGGTGGAGGTCATCCAGCTCAATCCGCCTCTCGCCAGCCCGCCGTCGCCGCTGCGCCCCGACGTCATGGCGGCGGTCGAAGGCGTGACGCGTGAAATGTGGCCAGGCATCCCGGTGGTGCCCTCGATGAGCGCCGGCGCGACCGACAGCCGCTTCCTGCGCAACCTCGGCATGCCGGTCTACGGGGTCTCGGGCATCTTCATCGATCCCGCCGACTACCGGCCGCATGGCCTGGACGAGCGCATCCTGCAGAGCTCGCTCTACAGGGGCCGGGAGTTCCTCTACCGGCTGGTGAAGCGCCTCGCCGAATAAAAAAGGGCCGGGAGACAGGCTCCCGGCCCCGTGAGTCGCGCTCTAGTGCAGAGTCGCGTGTACTTCCGCTTCCTGGTCCGGCTGCAGCTGCTGGAGGTCGACGAACTGCACCTGCAGCGCGCCGCGGGCGCGCGCGACGAAGCCGACGCCGGCCTCGACCACGGCGCGCAGTACGCCGTCTTCGTAGACCAGGGCGACAAAGCCCTGCGGAACGAACAGCAGCATCGTCGGCCTCCTTTCTGTTAAAGAATCAATCCGTCAAATGCGTCGCCGCGGTGTGCACGGCGCAGCACACGCGCGGTCAGGCGTACTTCCTGTTCCACAGCACTCTCCCGTTTGCTCGTCCTGGAAAACAAAAAGCCCGGAGCGCTCGCGCGGTCCGGGCCTTGGAAGAGCAGGCGCTATTGCGCTAGCGGCCTCCCCGCGTCGGACGCGCACCGTCCTCGCCGGCTATCCGGCGATCTCGAGCGCAGTTGTGTCTCTTCAACGGTTGCATTGCTTTCTCGATTTCAGAGGGCGCGCATTCTGCTGAGCGCCCGGGCCGAAGTCAATACCCAATGGTTGTAACGATCTCCGCGCGATAATAGGCGGCTTGTCCTCCGGAGTCTCCCCATGCTGAAAGGAAAAACCGCCCTGGTGACCGGCTCGACGTCGGGTATCGGGCTCGGGATCGCGACGCGCCTCGCCGCCGAGGGCGCGAACATCGTGCTGAACGGCTTCGGCGACGCGGCCGAAATCCGGGCAGTCAAAGACAATTTGGGCGACAAGCACAAGGTCAAAGTCGCCTACGACGGCGCCGACATGACGAAGCCCGAGTCGATCGCCACGATGATGAAGAAGGTGATCGCGGAATTCGGCGCGGTCGACATCCTGGTGAACAACGCCGGCATCCAGCATGTCGCGCCGGTCGGCGGCTGGACCGCCGCGTGACGAAGCTCCCCGGGCAGGTCGTGCTCGTGCTGCAGGGCGGCGGCGCGCTTGGCGCCTACCAGGCCGGCGTGTACGAAGCGATGCACGAGGCGGGGATCGAGCCGGAGTGGGTGATCGGCACTTCGATCGGCGCAATCAACGGCGCGATCATCGCCGGCAACCCGCCCGCGGAGCGGCTGCCGCGGCTGCGCGAATTCTGGCAGCGCGTCGAGATCAAGTCTCCGTTTGCCAACTGGGAAGCGGTGGTGCGCGGCATTCCCGCCATGTACGAGCCGCGCGCGCTTGCCTGGGCCGGCGTGGGCGCGGGGGTCGGGATCGACCGGGCCTCCTATTACGTCACCCAGCCGCTGCGCGCGACGCTCGAGCCGCTGATCGATTTCCGGCTCGTGAACGCTAAAGACACCCCGCGGCTCACGATCGGCGCGGTCCACGTGACCAAAGGGCAGATGCGCTACTTCGACAGCCGCGACGAGCCCGGCGGCCTCGGCCTCGACCACGTGATGGCCTCGGGCGCGCTGCCGCCGGGATTCCCTGCGATCCGCATCGACGGCGAGGCGTACTGGGACGCGGGGGTGTACTCGAACACGCCGATCGAGGCGGTGTTCGACGACAACCCGCGGCGCGACTCGCTGGTCTTCGGCGTGAACGTCTGGCAGCCCACCGGGCCCGAGCCGCAATCGATCTGGCAGGTGATGGGGCGGCAGAAGGACATCCAGTACGCGAGCCGCGACGACATCCAGGTCGACCGCCAGAAGCAGATCCACCACATGCGCCGCATCATCCGGGAGCTTGCCAGGCACCTTCCTCCGGAGAAGCAAAGGGACTGCCGAGACCTCGCGGCATCGGGCTGCCATACCACCATGCACGTCGTGCGCCTGCTCGCGCCGACCCTCGACAGCGAGGATTTCTTCAAGGACATCGATTTCAGCGGGGCGGGCATTCGCCGCCGCTGGGAGGCGGGGCTGGACGACGCCCGGCGCATGATCGCCCGCGCGCCCTGGCAGGCGCCGGTCGATCCGCTGGCCGGGGTGGTGGTCCACGAGCTGTCCGCGCGCGCGGGAAAGTAAGGTCGTGCTAGGATTCCGCCCTGCAGGATCTCAAGTCAGCGAACGCTCGACCTCTATTACCGCCAACAGCGGTCACCCTAGTGGCAGTCCTTCCTCCCTTGAACATCGTGCCCGCAGCGCAGCTCGGCAAGCCGCGCGCAAGCAGCAATTTTTTCGGAACGGAATGACATGGCTACAGGGACAGTAAAGTGGTTCAACGACTCGAAAGGCTTCGGCTTCATCACCCCGGATGACGGCGGCAAGGATCTGTTCGCGCATCACAGCGCGATCCAGGGCAGCGGCTTCAAGTCGCTGAAAGAGGGGCAGAAGGTGTCCTTCGACGTGACGCAGGGCCAGAAGGGGCCGGCCGCGGCGAACATCAAGCCGCTGTAAGCTCAGCGCCCTCGGAAAAGCCGGCTCGCGCCGGCTTTTTCTTTTTAGAATCCCGTTAGGTGAATTCGGGGACGGAGCCCTAACCCACGGCTGGCGCAGCTTTCGGAGTTAGGGCTCCGTCCCCGAATTCACCCCGTTCCCACCCCGCGCAATCACGAGGAGCCCGCAATGCTGACCCTTTACTACGCCCCCGGCGCCTGCTCCATGGCCTCTCATATCGTCATGGAGGAGAGCGGCGAAAAATACGAGCCGAAACGCATGGACCTCTCCAAGGGCGAGCAGAAGACGCCCGAGTACCTGAAGATCCACCCGCTTGGCCGGGTGCCGGCGCTCAAGCTGGACGACGGCACGCCGCTTTCCGAGAACACTGCGATCCTGCCGTTCCTCGGCAAGCGCTTCGGCCTGTGGCCGACCGATCCGGTTAAGGAGGCGCAGGCGCTCTCGCTCATCGGCTTCTTTGCCTCCAGCGTGCACCCGGCGAACACCCATGTCATGCGGCCCGAGCGCTTCACCGACGACAAGTCGGCCCATTCCGGCCTGCAGGCGACGGGCAAGAAGACCTTCCACGAGTACCTGAAGCAGATCGACGGCATTCTCGCGAAGCGCGAGTGGCTGTCGGACAAATACTCGGTGCTCGATCCGTACGCCCTCGTGTTCTACGCGTGGGGTATCCGCCGCGAGCTGCCCGTGGGCGAGCTCAAGAACTACACGGCGTTCAAGGACCGGATGGTGAAGCGGCCTGCGGTGCAGCGCGTCATCGCCGACGAGGGCGTGAAGCTCTAGCGCAGTCCGCGAGGTTTCGCGCCATGACACTCCGCCTCTTCATTGCCCTCTCCTTCTTCGCGTGCGCCGCCATCGCGCATGCGGCCTATCCCGAAAAGCCGATCCGCTTCGTGGTGCCCTCGGCGGCGGGCGGCTCGGTGGACGTGCTGATGCGCATCCTGACGACGCAGCTCTCGGCGCAGATGGGGGTGCCATTCGTGGTCGAGAACAAGCCGGGCGCGTCATTCGTGCTGGGGACGATGGACATCGTGAAGGCGCCGCCCGACGGCTACACGCTCGGCTACGGCAACCTGGTATCGCTCGCCATCAACAAGTCGCTGCTCGGCTCGGTGCCCTACGACGTCGAGAAGGACCTCACGCTCGTCTCCAACTGCGTGCGCGTCTTCAACCTGCTCGCGGTGAACAACAAGCTGCCGGTCAATTCGGTACAGGAGCTCGTCGCGTACGCGAAGAAGAATCCCGGCAAGCTGACCACCGGCTCTTCGGGCAACGGCACGACCGGGCATCTCGGCGCCGAGCTCTTCAAGGCGATGACCGGAACGTTCATCGTCCACGTGCCGTACAAGGGCAGCCCGCAGGCGATCAACGACCTGATGGCGGGCAACATCGACATGATGTTCGACAACATCTCGTCGATCGGGCCGCATGCCAAGGCGGGGCGGGTGAAGGGCATCGCGGTCTCGGGGCCGCGGCGCTCGCCGGTGTTCCCGGACCTGCCGACGATCCACGAGGCCGGCGTGACGGGCTACGAGACGGTGGCGTGGGGCGGGGTAATCGGGCCGGCCCGGATGCCGAGTGAAATCGTCTCGAAGTTGAACCAGGAGATCAAGAAAGCGCTTGCAGCGCCCAACGTCGTGGAGCGCTACAAGCAGCTCGACACCGAGCCCGACGGCGGCACGCCGGAGGAGTTCATGTCGCTGGTGAAGCGCGAAACGCCGAAGTGGGCAGAAGTTATCCGGCGCTCGGGGGCGAAGGTTGACTGAGCGGCTGGATCTCGTGATCCGCAACGCGACCGTGATCGACGGCACGCGCGCGCCGCGTTTCCAGGCCGACATCGCCGTCGCGGGCGGGAAGATCGCCCGCATCGGGAAGGTGAGGCAGAAGGGCAAGACCGAAATCGACGCGACGGGAAAGATCGCGGCCCCGGGCTTCATCGACGCGCACACGCACGACGACCGCCTGATGCTGTCGTCGCCCGACATGGCGCCGAAGGTAAGCCAGGGAGTGACCACCGTGGTGGCGGGGAACTGCGGCATCTCGCTCGCGCCGGCGCCGAATGGAATGCGCGCGCCGGTGGCGGTGCCGATGGACCTGCTGGACGACGAAGGCGGGTGGTTCCGCTTCCCGACCTTCAAGCAATACGTCCAGGCGCTGACGGAAAAGCCCGCGGCCACGAACTGCGCGCTGCTCGTCGGCCATTCCCTGCTCAGGGTCCAGACCATGAGCGACACCAGCCGGGCGGCTACGCGCGCCGAGATCAAGAAGATGCAGGACATGGTGGACGAGGCCATGGCGGCGGGGGCGATCGGCGTCTCGACCGGGCTCTACTACGAGCCGGCGTGCGCGGCGCCGCCGGAAGAAGTGATCGAGATCTGCCGGCCGCTCGCCGAGCACCGCGGCATCTACTGCACGCACATGCGCGACGAGGGCGACCGCGTGGTCGACTCGCTCGAGGAGAGCTTCCGCACCGGCCGCGAGCTCGGCGTGCCGGTGGTGATCTCGCACCACAAGGTGGTCGGCAAGCCGAACCACGGACGCTCCGCCGAGACGCTGCCGATCATCGAGCGCGCGATGCGCTCGCAGAAGGTCGGGCTCGACTGCTATCCGTACCACGCCTCGTCGACCATCCTCTCGGCGAGCCGCGCGGCGAACGCCACCAAAGTGCTCGTCACCTGGTCGAAGCCGCACCCCGAGGCGGCCGGCATGGAGCTCGGCGAGATCAAGAAGCAGCTCGGTCTTTCGGTGTACGAGCTGCTGCCCGCCGGCGCGATCTATTTCTCGATGGACGAGAACGACGTGCAGCGCATCCTCGCCTTCGAATCGACCATGATCGGCTCCGACGGCTTGCCGCACGATGCCGCGCCGCACCCGCGGCTATGGGGAACATTTCCCAGAGTGCTCGGCCACTACTCCCGCGAGCTAGGGCTCTTTCCGCTGGAAACCGCGATCCACAAGATGACCGGGCTCACCGCGAAGACCTTCGGCTTCGCCGACCGCGGCGAGCTCAAGGCAGGGCGCGCGGCCGACGTGGTCGTGTTCAGCGCAGGTCAAATCGAAGAACAGGCGAGCTTCGAAAAGCCGATTCAGGCGGCGAAAGGCATCGAGACGGTGATCGTCAACGGCAAGGTCGTCTGGCGCGAAGGCAAGCCGACCGGCGCGCGGCCGGGGCGCGTTCTTCGCCGCGCCTGAATTCCGTCAGGCCGCCGCGGCAACGAGCGGCGCGGGCCTGGCTTCGCGGATCGGCAGGTGCACCGCCGCGGCGAAGAGGCACAGCGCGATGTCGGCGAACCACATCCAGTCGTAGGAGCCGCTCGCCTCGAACGCCTTGCCGCCGAGCCAGGCGCCGAGGAAACCGCCGACCTGGTGCGACAGCATCACGACGCCGAAGAGGGTGGCGACATAGCGCGCGCCGAAGAACTTGATGACCAAGCCGATGGTCGGCGGCACGGTGGAGAGATACGTGAAGCCGATCGCGGCGGCGAAGAGCAAGAAGGTGAGCGTCGTCTTCGGCGCGAAGAAGAAGGCGAGGATGATCAACGCGCGTGCGAAGTAGATCCAGGCGAGCGCGAGCTTCATGCGCCGGCCGGTGATGACCTGCCCGATCCACAGGCTGCCGAGGATGTTGAAGAGGCCGATCGCCGCGAGCGACCAGGCGCCGACCGCCGGCGGCAGGCCGCATAGCTCCACCACGCCGGGAAGGTGAGTGGCGATGAAGGCGACGTGGAATCCGCAGGTGAAGAAGCCCGCGGTCAGCAGGAGGAAGCTTGGGTCGCGCAGCGCAGTGCTGACGGCTTGCTTGAGCGAGCCTGACTGGACCCCGGCCTTCGCGGGGGCGACGGCGGGCGCGGGGGCGGTGCTCTGCGTGACCCAGAGGATGGCGGGAATCGCGGCAAGGCAGATCGCGCCCATGATCACCATGGCGGGCTGCCAGCCGGTGAGGCCGATGAAGAGCCCGGCGAGCGGAATGATGGTGAATTGGCCGAACGAGCCGCCGGCGTTGATGACGCCGGTGGCGACGTTGCGCTTCGCCTCGGGGACCCAGCGCGCGACTGCCGACATGATTAGGCCCGGACCCATCGCGCCCGCCCCGGTGGCCGCGAGGATGCCGATCAGGATGACGAGCGCGGCGGTCGAATGCGCGAGCGGCGTTAGCGCGGTGGCCACGGCGACGAGCAGCGCGCCGCCGATCATCACGCTGCGTGCGCTGGTGCGGTCGGCGAGCGCGCCGGCGAACGGCATGGCGAGGCCCCACACCAGCTGGCCGACGGCGAACGCGAGGCTGATGGAGGCGTAGCCGATGCCGGTCGAAGTGTTGATCGGGCCGATGAACAGCGCCTGCGACTGGCGCACGCCCAGGCCGAGGGCGAAGATCCCGCCGGCGATCAGGCCGACGGCGAGGTAATTGCGATGCAGGGCGGTCATCGGTCCCACTCACTTGCAAGTTGCAAGGGACGCAGGCTAGCCGATATACTTGCAGAATGCAAGTAACTCGCCGTTCCACCTGCCCCGCGGCGTGCGCGCTCGATATCGCGGGCGACCGCTGGACGCTGCTCATCGTGCGCGACCTGCTGCGCGGGCGCGACACCTACGGAAAGCTCGCCGCGTCGGACGAAGGGATCCCGACCAACATCCTCGCCGACCGGCTGAAGAAGATGGAGGGGGCGGGCCTGGTGGCGGCGGAGCCCTACCAGGAGCGCCCGGTGCGCTACCGCTACGTGCTCACCGAGAAGGGCCGTGACCTCGGCGCGGTGCTCGCCGCGCTCGCGCGCTGGGGCAAGAAGCACATCAAGGGCACGGTGGTGCCGCCCGAGTTTAGGAAGCCCTAGCGAGCTCGTCGCGGCAGCTCTCCGCGATCATGCCCGGGCGCCGAATTCCGGCCCGTCCAGCGGGCGCACCTCGCACTCGAGGTCCCATTCGTCGCCGTGCACATGCAGGAAACGCTCGGTCAGCTCGAGGGCTTCCTTCATCGACGGCGCTTCGAGGACCGCATAGCCGCCGATCACTTCCTTGCTCTCGGTGAACGGTCCCTCGGTTTTCGACAGCCGGCCGTAGCGCGAGCGCACGCGCACGCCTTCCGCCGTGGGGCGCAGGCCGGCCGTGCTGATCAGGGCGCCGGCGCGGATCATCTCCTCCATCAGCTTGCCCATTTCGTTCATCAGGCGCTCGCTGGGTTGCTTGCCGGTCTTTTCGTCGATGCGGATCATCGATAGGAATCGCATGGTTCGTCTCCTCGTTCGTCCAGATGGTGGGTTAGAGTATTCCTGCCCTGGTCGAACGGCGATCGGCGAAATCGACATCGTCCGGCGTATAGTCGAGCGCCTAGCCTTGACGGAGGAGAGCCATGGCCGCAGATCCGCGCTTTGCCAGTCACCAGCCGATGGAGGTGCGTCACCGCGACGAGCTGGAATGGGAAACGATCCGTTGGCCCGGGGAGACGGGAAAAATGCTGTTCCATCCGCGGCCGGAGCGGCCGAGCGAGCCCAACGCGGGAATCCTGCGGCTGGAGCCGGGCGCGCACCATCCGCTGCACTACCATGACTTCGCTCAGGTCTGGTACATCCTCGAAGGGACGTTCCGGATCGGGGGACGCGAGTGCCGGGCGGGGACGATGATCTTTCATCCCGATCCGCACTTCGAAGACGAATTCCACACCGAGACCGGCGGCGAGATTCTCATCGTTCAGTATCCCGGGCCGACCACGGGCGGCCGGCCGATCTACGATGACCGGTTCAACCTGCAGGAGCGGCGCCCGGTAGCGGCGGAACGCATCGACCGTTAGCGGCAGTGCTGGCCTCAAGTTTGAGGAAGGCCTGAAGAAGTCGCCCCTGCGAAGGCGGGGGCCCATTTTTCTCTCGTAAAGAACATGGGTTCCCGCGTTCGCGGGAACGACGCTTCAGTGCTTTTCAGAGTCTCCCTAACGGCCGGGGCAGGGCATTCCAGCTGCCACCCACTGCTTGAATGCGCCGACGAACTCGGCGTGCGGCACGGATACCGGCGCGCGGTCGCCGCCGGGCTCCCAGCCCCACAGCACGAGCGCGTCCTCGGCGACGTGCTTGACGAGCTGCGCGGGCGTCTTGCCGCCGTTGCGCTTGGGATCCTTGAGCACGCGGCAAAGCTCGGGCGCGGACAGGTCGATGAACACCATCTTCATGTTCTCGGGGGGCAGGTGCCAGTTCGGCGCCCCGGGCGGCGCGCGCAGGCCGTACTCGGCCGGCAGGTTGCGCGTCTGGTGGCAGCTCGCGCACTTCATGCCCACGGTGCCGCGGCCGTCGGCGCCGCGCTTGACGTTCATCGCATGCGGCAGTCCCTGGTCGTACTGCAGCGGCGCGTTCCCCGGGATGTGGCAGTTCTGGCAGCGCGGGTGCTGCAGCACCTGCTTTACGGTGTCGAACGGCGTTTGCCCATGAGAAGCGGCGCTGCACGCGCACGCCGCCATGGCGGCAAGGAGATGGCGCTTCACACGAACCTCGCCTGCTGACCGAGCGGTAACGTCCGCACCGCCTTGCCGTTCAGCGCGAGAAGCGCGTTCGCGAGCGCCGGCGCGATCAGCGGCGTGCCGGGCTCGCCGACGCCGCTCGGCTTCTCCTGCGAAGGAACGATCACCACCTCGATCGGTGGCATCTGGTTCATGCGCACCACCGGGTAGTCGTGGAAGTTGGATTGCTCGACCACGCCTTCCTTCAGTGTGATGGCGCCGGCGAGCGCCGCCGACAGGCCGAAGCCGATGCCGGACTCCATCTGCATGGCGATGATGTTCGGGTTGACCGGCACCCCGCAGTCGACCGCGCAGACCACGCGCTCGATCTTCCTGCCGGAAATCTCGACGACCTGCGCGACGAAGGTATTGAAGGACTCGTGCACCGCGATGCCGCGGGCGCGGCCCTTCGGCAGCGGCTTGCCCCAGCCGGCTTTCTGCGCGGCCGCTTCGAGCACGCCCTTGTGCCGCGGGTGCTTGGCGAGGAGCGCGCGGCGCAGCTCGAAGGGGTCTTTCTTCGCCTCGCGCGCGATCTCATCGAGGAAACACTCGGTGGCGAAGGCGGTGTGCGTCGAGCCGACCGAGCGCCACCACTGCACCGGCACGGCGATCTTCGGCGAGTGCAGCTCGACCGCGAGGTTCGGGATGGCGTAGGGCAGGTTGGAGGCGCCCTCGACCGAGGTTGCGTCGACGCCGTCCTTCACCATCATCGGCTCGAACGCTGTGCCCGTAAGGATCGACTGCCCGACGATCACGTGCTTCCAGGCGATGATGTTGCCCTGGGCGTCGAGGCCGGCCTTGAGCGTGTGGTAGTACATCGGCCGGTACCAGCCCGCCTTCATGTCGTCCTCGCGCCCCCAGACCAGCTTCACCGGCGCGCGGCCCTCGATGGCCTTGGCGATCGCCGCGGCCTCTAGCAGGAAATCCGACTTGGGATTGGCGCGGCGGCCGAAGCTGCCGCCGGCGTAGAGCTGGTTCAGCTTCACCTGGTCGGGGCGCAGGCCGAGCTGCTTCGCGACCTGCACCTGGTCGACGGTCTGGAACTGCTCGCCGTTCCACATCTCGCAGCCCCCGGCATCCAGCCTTGCCACGCAGTTCATCGGCTCCATCGCGGCGTGAGCAAGGAACGGGAACTCGTAGGCCGCTTCGAGCGTTCGCGCGGCATTTTTCATTGCAGCGTCCGCGTCGCCTTCCTTGCGCGCCGAAGCGCCGGCGGTGGCGGCGAGCTTCTTGTACTGGTCCATGAGCTCGGCGGATGAAAGCCGGAAAGCGTTGCTGTCGTCCCACTCGGCAGTGAGCGCGTCGCGGCCCTTCTTCGCGGTCCAGTAGTCGGCGGCGAGCACGGCGACGCCGTCGGTCGTGGCGGTAGAGAACGCCACGACCTCGCGCACGCCCTTGATGGCCTTGGCCTTCGCCGCGTCGAAGCTCTTGAGCTTCGCGCCGAAGCGCGGCGGATGCAGCACCACTGCGGTGAGCATGCCGGGCAGCTTCACGTCCTGGGTGAAGAGCGCGGTGCCGTCCGACTTCGCGCGCGCGTCGATGCGGCGCGCGGGCTTGCCGATGTAGATGAAGTCCTTCGGATCCTTGAGCGTGACGTTCTCGGGCACCTTCTGCTTCGCCGCATCGGCGGCCAATTGCCCGAATGTGGCCCTACGGTCTCTCCAATACAGGGTTCCGTGCGAGATTTTTATTTCATTGGCTGGAGCGTTCCACTTCTCCGCGGCGGCGGCGACGAGCATGGCGCGCGCCGTGGCGCCCGCCTTGCGCATCTGCTCGTAGGAATTGGGCAGCGCGGTGCTGCCGCCGGTGCCTTGCACTTCTCCCCAGAAGGTGTTGTTGTAGCGCTTCGCGTCCGCCGGCGCGCCGATGGCGCGCATCTGCGGCCAGTCGGCATCGAGCTCCTCGGCGACCAGCGTCGGCAGCCCGGTGTAGGTCCCCTGGCCCATCTCGAGGTGCTTCACGATCACCGTGACCGTGTTGTCCGCGCCGATGCGGACGAATGCATTGGGTTCAAAGTATTTGACCGGCGATTGCGCGAGGGCTTGCGGCAGGTGAACCCCGAGCAGCAACGCGCCGGAGGCCTTGAGGAAATCGCGACGGCTTTCGTTGGTGATCATGCGAGGCTCCTCGCCGCGCGCTTGATCGCGGCGCGAATGCGCGGGTACGTGGCACAGCGGCAGATGTTGCCGCTCATCGCGGCGTCGATATCCGCGTCGGTCGGCTTCTTGTTGCTGCGCAGGAGCGCGACCGCGGCCATCACCTGCCCCGACTGGCAGTAGCCGCATTGCGGCACGCTCTCGACCACCCACGCGGCCTGCACCGCCTTGCCCGGGTTCGACTGGCCGATCGCTTCGATGGTGGTGATCTTCTTTCCGGCCAGCGCCGACACCGGCGTGACGCAGCTGCGCACCGGCTCACCGGCGACGTGCACGGTGCATGCGCCGCAGAGCGCCATGCCGCAGCCGAACTTGGTGCCGGTCAGATTGAGGTGGTCGCGCAGCACCCAGAGAAGCGGCGTGTCGTCGTCGACGTCGGCCTCCACGCGCTTGTCGTTGACACTCAGCGTGATCATTGCATTCTCCCGTTGGAGTGAGAATCATAGAACCTCAATCAAGCTTGAGGTCAAGCATGGATCTCGAAAAAGCGCTTACTGTGGGCGAGCTCGCGAAGCGCAGCGGCGTCGCGGTCTCGGCGTTGCACTTTTATGAGGCAAAGGGGCTCATTCGCAGCGCGCGCAGCGTCGGGAATCAGCGTCGCTATCCGCGCGAAATCCTTCGTCGCGTGTCGGTCATAAAGGCGGCGCAGCGTGTGGGAGTACCGCTTGCCGAAATCCGCGAAGCACTGAAGGCCTTGCCCCAGAACCGTGCACCGACCGCGACGGAATGGCGGCGGATGTCGACTCGTTGGAAGTCGCAACTCGAGGAAAGAATCCGTCTCCTGGTCCAGCTTCGCGACCGGCTGGACGAGTGCATCGGCTGCGGCTGTCTATCGATCGGCAACTGCTGGCTGCGGAACCCTGCGGACCGGCTGGCCGCGCAGGGTCCCGGACCGCGGCTACTCTAGTATCGGAAGTCGCCCCCGCGAAGGCGGGGGCCTAGTTTAGAAAAATGGGTTCCCGCCTTCGCGGGAACGACAGCTCTCCGCCCCCTGACAGTTCCCCGCTCCCTAATTGAGCTTGATGCCTACCTCGCGAATGATGCGGGCCCACTTTTCCTGGTCGTCCTTGATGAACGCGGCGGCGCGCTGCGGCGTTCCGCCCAGCGGCTCCGCGCCGAGCTCGGAGAGCTTCGCCACGATCTGAGGCTTGGCGATCATCTTGTTCAGCTCGGTGTTGATGAGCTGGACGATGTTCGAAGGCGTCTTCGCGGGAGCGAGGAGGGCGAACCAGCCCAGGACTTCGAAGCCCTCGAGGCCCATGCCGGTTTCGCCGACGGTCGGCACTTCGGGCATCAGGTGCGTCCTTTTCAGGGAAGACACCGCCAGCGGGCGCAGCGAGCCCTTCCTTATATGAGGGGTCATGACGGCGAGGTTTTCGAACATCATCGGAACGCGGCCGGAAAGGAGGTCGGCCATGACCGCGCCGGTGCCCTTGTAGGCGATGTGCACCATGTCGACGCCCGCCATCTTCTTCACCAGCTCGCCACCGAGGTGCTGGGCGGTGCCGGGGCTGGTCGAGGCGTAGTTGTATTTGCCGGGGTTCGCCTTCAGGAGCTTGATCAGCTCGCCGAAGCTCTTCGCCGGGAAATCCGGGTGGACGACGAAGACGTACGGCGTGCTGGCGATGAGGCCGATCGCGACGAAGTCGGATTCCTCGTAGGGAAGCGACGCATAGAGGGCGCGCGCAGTGCCGTGCGTGCTCGGCACGAGGATGAGGTTGTGGCCGTCGGGCGTGCTCTTCGCCACCACGCCGGCGCCGATGGTGCCGCTCGCGCCGCCGCGGTTCTCGACCACGAATGGCGTGCCGAGCTGCTCGGAAAGTTCGTTCGCCGTGAGGCGGCCGATTACGTCGGTAGTGCCGCCGGGCGGGAAGCCGACCATGACGCGCACCAGTTGATTCGGCCAGGGCTGGGCATGCGCGCTAGCGGCAAGTACCCAAGCGAGGACCAGGAAGCATCGCCTGTTCATGGGAGCTCTCCTCGGCCCTAGGATACAGAAGGCGCCGGCGCGATTGCGCCGTCAACCGCTGGGTGCGCACAATCGTTGGTCGGAAGAGGTTCCAGCCTGGGGAGGCCAGCATGAAGAAATTCGGGCGTCTTTTCGTCTTTCTCCTCTTGATCGGCGCGTGCGCGCCGGTCTTCGCCCAGCAGGTCGTCGATAGCTGGGCGCCGGCTGGCGCGCAGCCGCCGATCGCGCTGCAGGTGAACGATCCGGTCCGCGGGCTGGTGCCGTTTCCCCCGGTGCATGGCACGCTCCTGCCCGATGGCCGCGTGATGCTCTTCGCCTCGACCGGCAACCACGCGCGCGCGGCGTGGTTCCGGCCCACGCCGCTCGGGCTGCCGCTGCCCGCGACCGTCACGCTCACGGTCAATCACGTGCCGGTCGACGTCGATCCGCCGTTCGCGTACACCGATCCCGCGACCGGGAACCGGCTCTATATCGAAGAGACCCTGTTCTGCTCGGGGCACACGCTCGACGCCGACGGCGGCATCTTCGTCGCGGGCGGGACGCTGCTTTATTCGTTGTTCGAGGCGGCGACGCAGACCACCGTCAACTACATCTATGGCATGCCGAACGTCACGCAGTATTCGCTCGCGACCAACACGTGGCGGCGCGGCGAGAACATGCGCGGCACCGGCCAGACCGGCAGCATCATGCGCTGGTACGGGACGGTGACGCGGCTCGCCGACCAGCGCATGCTGGTGAGCTCGGGCTACGAGCTCGCCGCGGTGCAGGTGCGCCGGCCTAACCAGCCGGTCGAGCACCACGCGGGCACGCAGAACCGTTCGATCGAGGTGATGCTGCCGAATGGCGGCGGCTCCGTGGTGTCGACGCACGAAGAAACGCCGCGCGAAGTGTGGAATCCGGACTACACGCACGCGTTCCAGGTGCCCTATGGCCCGCCGCTCGTGCCGGCGAACACCATCCTCATGTTCGGCGATGCCGGTGTGCCGGTGTATTTCTTCCCCGACCTGCCGCAGGGCGGCCGCTGGCTCACGCAGAGCGGCGCCCCGCGGCCCGGCACGAAAGGCGCGGACGCGGCGAACCACGGCACCGCCTCCGTGCTGCTGCCGATGCGCGCAGCCAACTTCGAGTGGGGCTACGCGAACGGCAGCGTGCTGCAGGCGGGCGGCGGGCGCGAGTCGCAGATGGAGCGCAGCATCGACGTGTTCGAGCTTTCGAGCGGGAGCTGGGGCCAGGGCATCGACCTCGGCGTGCGCCGGCGCTACCCGGCGACCGTGCTGCTGCCCGACGGTAAAGTCATGATGGTCTCGGGCTACGACGCCACCTACGGCAACCCGTACATCCGCAACGCGCACTACCTCGATATGCGGCCGCCGGCCTCGTTCGCGACCGGCAGCGGCGCATCGGGCGAGACGCGCGGTTATCACAACGTGGCGCTGCTCCTTCCCGACGGCCGCGTGCTGATCGCCGGCGGCCGCAGCCGCGGCGAGACCGGCCCTGAGGACGAGAAGCCGACCTTCCGCTATCTCTTGCCGCCTTACCTGGCATCGGGGCAGCCGAGGCCGGTCATCAGCGCGGCGCCGACGACGATCGGCTATGGCTCGAGCTTTACGGTCAGCGTCGCCGGCGGCCCGGTGAGCGAGGTGGTGCTGATGGGCCTCGGCTCGATGACGCACGCCTTCGACATGAACCAGCGCTACGTCCAGCTCGCGGCGACTCCGCAGGGTACGAACGCGGTGCAGGTCACCGGGCCGGCGAACGTGCAGACCGCGCCGCCGGGCTACTACATGCTCTTCGTGCTCAACGCGAACCGCATTCCCTCGGTCGCGAGGTTCGTGCGCGTCGCGCCGTAGCGCGCTTCAGCCTTCCGGCGGCAGCGAGAGCTCGAGCGGCGGCTTCCACTCGCGCGGCGCGACGCCGGGCGCCGGCAGGCCCCAGGTGTTCTGCCGCCGGTCCAGTCGACCAGTGAAATGGCGCACCAGCATGCGATGCAGCATGTCCATGTTGGGCAGGATGCCGTGGAAGCCGGCGACCGAGGTGAACAGCCGGTCCTGGATCTCCCAGTAGCCGAAATCGCTCGGCGTGACGCAGACGAGATTCTCCAGCGCGAGGAAGGTCGGCACCGCGCCGCGGTAGGGCACGGTGCCGTCGCCGGTCAATTCCTGCTCGGCCGGGTTGGTGGCGCTCCAGCGGTTGTCGCGGTCCGCGGGTGAGAACTCGAACTGCGGCGACTTCGGGTTGGCGCGGTTGATCCTGAGCCGCACGCGCGTCTCGCTGTCCACGCCCACCACGCAGAGCCAGTCCTCGGCCTTGAGGCCGGCGCGCGCGAGGCTGAAGCGCTCGACGCGGCGGCGGAAGTCGCGCGCCGTCTTGAGCAGCGCGGCGAACAGCGTCTTCGCCTGCTGGGCGGTGTTCGTCGGGTCGACGCCGTAGAGCCGCACGTATTCCTCGAGCGTCTGGAGGATCGTGCTCTGCCATTGCGCCGGATCGAACAGATCGGGCTCGTCGACCGACGGGTCGACTTCGATTCCCTGGCACCAGGGAATCAGGTGATAGAGCGCGGGCGTGGCGCGCGCCGCTTCGCGCTCGCGCGAGCTCGGCGCGCCGTGGCCGAGGTTCGCGGTGCCGGTCGCGATCTTGACCACCGCCTCGAACGAGCCGCGAAACGGGGTGGCGAGCGTGGCGACCTTGGCCACGCGCGCCTTCTTGCCGTGGCGCGAGAGGTAGCCGGTGACGATCAGCCCGCCCATCGAGTGGCCGAGCAGGTTCACTTTCGGTGCGCGCGAGAATTCGCTCCACTCCGCGTAGTGACGGATGAGCTTGGTGCGCTCGATCACTTCGTCGACGAAAACCGCGAGCTGCGCCTGCGACAGCTCGAGCGGCTGGCGCCAGTCGTAGGGAAACGCGAACACCGGCACCGACTCGTCCTGGTGCTCGCGCAGGTTGTAGCGCAGCTCCTCGATCAGCTCGCGGTACGCCGCCTCCAGCAGCTGGTCGGCCTGCACGCGCGCGGGCTCGATCACCTCGTAGCGCACGTTGTCCGGGTGCAGCGAGACGCGCTCGTACTCCTTCGTCAGCACCGACCAGACGGTCTCGGGGGGAATCACGTACTCGTCGCGCAAGCTCGACGCGGTGATCCCGGGCACCACGATCAGCGGATAAGGCAGCGGCATGTCAACATTATGTATGCATCGGGAGCATCGGCTCCTTGGCAAGGATTTCCTCGCCGGGCTCGTGTTCCTCGGCTTCGGCTGGGGCGCGATGCACGGCGCGCGCGAGTTCGAGATCGGCACGCTCGCGCGCATGGGGCCGGGCTGGTTCCCGGCCGCGCTCGGCGTGGTGCTCGCGCTCTTCGGTGTGCTCCTCATGGCGCGCGGCATCGGCTGGCCGGAAAAGTCGCCGGGGGCGGTGGCGTGGGGCTGGCGCGCGCCGCTCTGCATCGTGGCCTCGATGCTCGGCTTCGGCTTCCTCGTGCCGCGGCTAGGGTTGGTGCCCGCGCTCGTCGCCATGTTCTTCCTCGCCGCGCTCGGCGGGCGCGAGTTCCGCTGGCGCGAAGTGCTCGTGCTTACGCTGGTCATGACCGCGCTCGCGGTGGGCGTGTTCGTCTACCTGCTCAAGCTGCCGTTCCAGCTCGTCCCGGGCGTCTACCTTGTTTGAGAATCTGGCGCTGGGATTTGCGGTTGCCCTCTCGGTCCAAAATCTCCTCTATTGCTTCGCCGGCGTCGCGCTCGGCACGCTGATCGGCGTGCTGCCCGGGATCACCCCGCTGGTGGCGATCGGCATGCTTTTTCCGCTCACCTTCACGTTGCCGCCGATTCCCTCGCTCATCATGCTCGCCGGCATCTACTACGGCGCGCAGTACGGCGGCTCGACCACCGCGATCCTGGTCAACCTGCCGGGCGAGACCGGCGCGGCGGTGACCTGCATCGACGGCTACCAGATGGCGCGCCAGGGGAGGGCGGGGCCGGCGCTCGCGATCGCCGCGCTGGCGTCGTTCTTTGCCGGCTGCGTGGGGACGCTGCTGATTGCCTTTGTCGGCCCGCCGCTCGGCGAGTGGGCGCTCCAGTTCGGCCCCTGGGAGTACTGCGCGCTGATGCTGATGGGCCTCGTCGCCTCGGCGGTGCTCGCGCACGGCGACGCGGTGAAGGGCCTCGCGATGGTCGCGCTCGGGCTGCTCTTCGGCATGGTCGGCACCGACGTCAATTCCGGCGCGGTGCGCTTCGGCTTCGACGTGCCCTCGCTCTTCGATGGCATCGGCTTCACCGTGATCGCGGTCGGCCTGTTCGCGGTAGCGGAGATCGCATCCAACCTCGAGTCGCGCGAGCCGCGCGAAGCGTTCACCGGCAAGGTGCCGCGCCTCATGCCGAGCCGCCACGACCTCGGCGATTCGGCCTGGCCCATGGCGCGCGGCACCGCGGTCGGCGCGCTCTTCGGCGTGCTGCCGGGAACGGGACCCGCGCTCTCCTCGTTCGCCGCCTACATGCTGGAGAAGAAGCTCGCGCTGAGCCCCGAGCGCTTCGGCGCCGGCGCGATCGAGGGCGTGGCGGCGCCGGAAGCGGCGAACAACGCCGCGGCGCAGACCGGCTTCATTCCCACGCTCACGCTCGGCATCCCGGGCAGCGCGGTCATGACGCTGATGGTGGGCGCGATGATGATGCACGGCTTCGCGCCCGGGCCGCAGGCGATGGCCGAGAAGCCCGAGCTCTTCTGGGGCATCGTCGCGAGCATGTGGCTCGGGAATCTCATGCTCGTGGTGCTGAACCTGCCGCTGGTCGGGCTCTGGGTGCGGCTCCTCAACGTGCCCTACCGCTGGCTCTTTCCTTCGGTCGTGATGTTCTGCTGCATCGGTAACTACAGCGTGAACAACAACCCCATGGACGTGTACCTGTGCGCTGCGCTCGGGTTGCTCGGCTACGTGCTCGCCAAGCTCGAGTGCGAGCCCGCGCCGCTGCTCCTCGGCTACGTGCTCGGGCCATTGCTCGAAGAGCACCTGCGGCGCGCGATGATCCTCGGGCGCGGCGACCTCGCGCCATTCTTCACACGCCCGATCAGTCTCGCGTTCATGCTCGGCACCGCATTGGTGCTGGTTGTGATGGTGTTGCCAGTGCTGCGCAAGAAATAGGTCACACCGGGGTCGAAACAGCTCCCCGAACGCGCAATCGTTCATGGCCGCGCGGCGCCCGGCGGCGCAGCATCGTGACAATGCCTGACATCGCCAGCCGTCTAGAGAACACCGGCCAGCTCCTGGTGCGGTCCGGGATCGAGATCGGCCGCATCCTGCATACGATGGTCGACGACGGCGCCGCGGTCACCGCGAAGCTGAAGTCCGACGTGATGTTCCTTTCGCGCCTGGTGTCGACCGACGACGCGGAGCAGCAGGTCATGCTGGCCTACTCCGATCACAAGCCGGCGAACGCTGCGGTGCTTGCGTCGTCTTCGGTCACCCTGCGCTGCCACCATCGCGGCGCGCATTTCGCCTTTGCCTGCGCCAAGCCCCGGCACAGCCTGCATTCGGGGCGGCCGGCGATCCGCGTCACCGCCCCGGCGCTGATGCTCGCGATCGAGCCGCGCCGGACCTGCACGGTCAAGGCCATCCCGAAGGAAGCCGACATCACCTGCGAGCTGCGCATGGGCCTGCAGGCGTTCGACGCGAAGCTGATCGACGTGGGACTCGACGGCGCCGCCTACATGCTGTGCGACCCGGCGATCCCGGTGTGCGCCGGAACGCGCCTGCAAGGCGCGCGCATCACCACCGTGGGCGCCGAGGCGGTGGTGGTCGATGTCGACGTCAACAAGGTCGACCACGCCAAGATGGCCGACGGCAAGCGCGCCACGCGCATCGGCTGCCGGATCGCGGCCGACCGCGACCGCATCGAGAAGCTGATCCGCCTCTTCATCATCGACCTGCAGTAAAAAGGGTCAGGTCTCTTCTTCGCTACCGCAGCGCCCGGTAGATCTCCGCCAAGGAGTGCCGGCGGCTTTCTTCCGCCCGGAACCCGGCCGACCCCATCTCCTCCGCGAGCGCTTGTGCCTCCATACCCGTCAGCGTGCGCGCGTGGACGCGCGCGAAGCAGCGCCCCGGCCGCAGCAGCGCATCGTCTAGATCGCCGACATTGGGCAGGTTGGTCGAGAAGATGATCTTGCGTCCCTGCGAGCGCACGATCCCGTCCGCGATGGTGAGGAAACGATGGAGGTGCTCGTTGCCGTCGGCGCGCGGCTTGAGCAGGTGGTCCGCGTCCTCCACCACGAACGCGTCTTCCGCGCCGGTAATGAAGCGTACGTAGATTTCGTCGGAAGCGAGCGCCTTCATGTCGCCGGTATAGAGCGCCCGCGCCGGCTCCCCTTTTCGGCGCGAGATCTCGCCCAGCATCCCGCGGATCAAGCGGGTCTTACCGGTGCCGGGCGGCCCCTGCAGTACGACCACGGTCTCGGGCGCCTCGAGGTAGCGCGCGATGAAACCGCGCACGCCGCCCTTGATCTCCGGATACGCGCCGTCGCGCAGCACGTCGTCGGCAATCTCCTCAATCACCGCGCTTTCCAGGTCGCCGCGCGACGTGAGGAAGGTCCATTCGATGGAGAACATCGGCTCGGTGATGCGGGTGGAGCCCGCCTTTGCCAGCAGGCGCTGCTGCGCCTGCTCCGCGCGCGCCAGGTCCGCGGCCCAGATGTAGAAGGAACACGAGCAATAGTCCGCCTTGCGGCTGCCGTAGGCGGCCACGAACAGCCCCCCGGCATCCAGCAGCATCGCCTCCGAATGGATGCGCTCGGCGCGCCATGCGTCATCCAGCGCGATCGCGTCGAGCAGCACTTCGAGCTCGATGCGTGCGGCAAAGCGCAGTATCCGGTAAATCGGATAGCGTGCGACGCCCTCGTCGAGCGCCTTGGCGATGCGCGATTCGTGCACGAGCGCGCCGACGTGGTGCACTTGTTTCGTCAGCCCGGTGTAGTGTCGGTTTTCTTGGCTCATCTATATATAGGCGAAAAAAAACGGCCGGCCGGATTGGGTCCGGCCAGCCGTCAACGGATCTTCACCAGATCCTTCAGCACCGCGTCGAGGCCACCGAACACCGAGATCTTGTCGATCTTCTCGGTGACCTTCTCCAGAGTCTCCAGCTCCTTCAGCCGCAGCGCGGTCGGGTTGTCTTCCATCACCCGGGCGGTGTTCAGTAGCGAACGGGTCGCCGAGGTTTCCTCACGGCGGCGGATCACGTTCGCCAGCGCGGCCTTCTCGGCCTCCACCACCTTCGCCAGGATCGACTTCATCTCACCCGGCAGGATGATGTCCTTCACGCCGACCGAGTCGACCTCCAGGCCGAAGCCCTGCACGCGGCGCTCGATGTGCTCGGCCACCGCCTGGTCGATCATGCCCTTGTTCTCGAGCAGCTCGTCCAGGGTGCGGGTGCCGATCGCGGCGCGCAGGCCGAACTGGAGCTCCTTGTACAGGTAGTCCACCGGCTTAGCCTGCTTGCCGTACGCGGTCAGCACATCGGTCACGCGGTAGCCTGCGTTCAGGTTCACGCGCAGCGGGACCTTGTCCTTGGTCAGGATTTCCTGACCCGCCACTTCGATCACCTGCAGGCGCAGGTCCACGAACTCGACGCGCATGTCGCGGCCGAACGAGTAGAAGGCGCGCAGGCCGGCATCCAGCAGGTACGCCAGCTTGCCGTCGACGTACAGAGCCGCCACGTTGAACTGCGGCACTTGCACGCCGTACACGCCCTCCGCGCCCGGCACTTTCGCCTTGAAGCCGGTCGCAGTCAGCTTGATGAGCTGCGGCACGAGCTTCGGCTCGACGGTGAAGTCGGTCGCGATGTCGACGCGCTCGAACGCCTGCTCCAGGTAGCCCTTGAAGTACAGGCGGCGGGTATTCGGCGCCAGCACCTCGGCCAGCACGCCGTTCTGGTAGCGCAGGCCGACCTCGGTCGGGCCGAGCTCGACCACGTGGAACTCGCGCGCCACTAGCGCCGGTTCCGCCTTCAACAGGAACTCGGCCAGGCGGTGCTCGAAGTACGGCTTGTCGAGGCCGAACTTCTCCACGGTCAGGCGGCGCAGCGGGTCGAAGCGCAGGTGCTTGCCCGGGCGCAGGATGTCGACGAAGTCGCCGCGCTCGAACAGCAGCGCGCGCTCGTCCTTCTTCACATGAAACTTGCGTACGACCATTTTCGTTCTCCTTTCTTCTCTCCTTTCGTTGTCATCACCTCAAAAAAATCACGACTCGAGCAGCCGCAGCTGGATGGCGCGCATCACCGCGGCCGCCGCCGAGTGCACGTCGAGCTTGCGGTAGGCGTTCTTGATGTGCGTGCCCACCGTGTGCGTCGACATGCCGAGCTGCGCGGCGACCTTCGCGTACGTGCAGCCGCGTGCGATCAGGCGCAGCACTTCCGCCTCGCGTTCGGTCAGCCGTACGTTCTGCTCCACTGCATCCTCCTTTCCTGCGTGCCCTTTCATTCATTAAGAAGCGGAATCCGGCCTCCCGGGCGCCCGGCGGGCCCCGCCGCGCGCGCGAGGGAATCCGGCTGCGCCTTGCGCCGACCGCGCGCTCGGCTGTTGCCGCTTCGCCCGCGAGCGCCGCACGGCGCTCTCGGCCCGGAACCCGGTGCCCGCGCGGCGCTGCTCCGCCCGTGCGCGCTGAACCGGCCCGTACTGCGTTATTGCCACTTCGCTGGTGGAGCGGGAGTCGAACCCGCGACACATCGGTTATCAGCCGATTGCTCTTTCCTCTGAGCTATCCATGGTGGCGAGTGAGGGATTCGAACCCACGACCTCCGCCTCATGAGAGCGTCGCTCTACCACTGAGCTAACTCGCCCAACCAACATTCATCGCTCCCGCGCCGCGGTACGCGCCTCTCCGATGTTTCAGGCGGCGCGCCAGGGAGGACTCAAGAGCCTCGCCCGCTGCGGTGTTACGCGTTCACGAAGAATCCGTTGCTGGATGTGGCAAAGCGTGATGGGGGGATCTACCGGACTCGCACCGGTACCTGCGGACTCACATTCCGCGGTGCTGCTGTTACACCAAGATCTCCGTCGTTCTGGTACCGGCCCGTGGACTTGAACCACGCACCTCCCGCTTATCAAGCGGGCGCTCTGTCAACGATGAGCTAGATCGGCGTTGGCGCTTCCCCTCCGTTTCGAGCGGAGCTCTCCGGACTTTCAAACCGGCGCTGTCACCAGACCAGCTAGAGAAGCATGGAATTGGTACTCGGTGATGGGTTCGAGCCATCGGCCTCCTGTTTGTAAGACAGGCGCTCTTCGCACTGAGCTAACCGAGCATGGTCGGCGCGGCAGGAGTTGAACCTGCAACCTTCTGATTAAGAGTCAGCTACTCTGGCCTTTGAGTTACGCGCCGGGATTGGCGTTGGTCTCGCCGGCAGGATTCGAACCTGCGGCCTCGTCGTCCCGAACGACGCGCGCTGGCCGGCTGCGCTACAGCGAGAATGAAAGCATTGGCGTTCCCGGCCGGGATTGAACCGGCATTAGCGGCTTGAAAGGCCGCCGTCCTTACCATTAGACGACGGGAACCCGCGCCCCGCCGCGCGACCGATCGGCTGCGCGCGGCGGGGCTTGCTTTGCCACATCCAAGTTGTAAAAGAGCAGGCGGCAGCACATTGCTGCCGCGACAAAATCTGGTACCCCACCCGGGATTCGAACCCGGAAGGTCGTGTTTCTGAGACACGCGCGTATGCCGATTCCGCCAGCGGGGCACAAAAACAAAAAAGCCCGGAGCGCTCGCGCGGTCCGGGCTTGGGGGGAATGCGCGCAGAGCTGCGCTAGCACTCTCCTTTGTCCGAACGCGCGCCGTCCTCGTCCTCAATCCGGCGATCTGGTGCGCAATTCAATTTCGGATGCATTCTCATCTGCTGCCTCAATGTAAGAGGGCGCGCATTCTGCTCAGCGCGCATTCCAAAGTCAATACCGAATCTTCGGTAGGCCTGCCTTCGTTGTAGAAACGCGACGCGCGTGCGCCGGTTGACTCAGCGGCGGCGCAGCGCGTCGTTGAAGCTGGTGCCGCTCACGCGCACCACGCGCCCGTCGTTGGTCAGCTCGACCGCCTCGCCGGCGAGGAAGCGGCTGCTGTCGATGTCGACGGTCTGGAAGCCGCCGTTGTCCATCCGGAGCTGCAGCCGGTAGAGGTTGCGGTCGGGACGCTTGCCGTCGGCATCGGTGCCGGTGCCGGCCTCGCGTTGGCCGGGCAGCACGCCCACCGAGGCGACCACGCCCGAGCCGGCGATGAAGTTCCCTGGCCGCACGATGTTGGCCTCGAGCAGGCTTTCGTCCTGGGTCATGCTGCAGGCCGCCAGCAGGCACAAGAGGAGCGGCGCCCGGAGTCGCATAGGGGAGGAGGATAGCGCCTCCGGACGCCGCTCAGGCTCCTGTCTGTGGAACCGGTTTCGCACGCGCCATCAGCGCGTACCAGTCGATGCGCCGCGTCGCGAGCATGACCACGCCGAGCAGCGCGAAGAGCAGCAGCGAGCCGCCAAGCAGCGAGTAGTCCTCGGCCTTGAGCAGCGCGTAGAGCACGCCGTACAGTGCGGCGAGCACGGTGCCGAACGCGGCGGCGACGCCGACGCTGCGCAGCACCCGGACCAGGTACGTGGTGATCAGGCCGACGCACGCGACCGTCGCGGCCACATACGCCGCGGCGAACTCGATGTGCTCGGAAAGCGCGGTGAGCAGCAGGAAGAACATGGCGAGCGCGAGGCCGACGAGCGCGTACTGCACCGGATGGATCGCGAGCCGGCGCAGCAGCTCGAACAGCAGGAACGCCGCGAAGGTCAGGCCGATGAAGAGGAAGCCGTACTTCGAGGCGCGCTCGAGCTGGCGATAAAGGCCGACCGGCTCGATGAACGAGACCGAGAATCCCGCTTCGCCCGAGCCCTGTGCGGCGAGGCGCGAGATCTTCCAGCTCGCGCGGAAGCCGTCGGCGCGGATGTCGTGTCCGGCCGGCAGGAAGCGCCCCTGGAACGACGGATGCGGCCAGTTCGCGCGCATCGTGACCGTGGTATCGGCGGCGATCGGCGCGAGCGAGAACGCTTCCGAGCCGCCGAGCTCGAGGTCGAGCGCGAATTCGAGGGTGCGGGTTTTGGTGAAATCGAAGTCGCGGAGCAGACTATGCAGCCCCCCGCTGAGCGCGGCGTCACCGGACCCGGGCTCGAAAACATGGCTGCCCGAGGCCGAGCGGATGCCGAGCGGGTCGCTCACGCCGAGCACGAGGCGCGGCGTGCCCCACTTGTAGCGGCTGGTGCCGTCCTCGTAGCGCGCGCGCGCCGGGACCTCGATCGCGCCGCGCGCGTGGAGCTTCGCGGTGTAGAGCCGCGCCTTGTAGATGCCGTAGGCTTTCTCGCCGATCTCGGCGTCGATCGTCCAGTCGACGCTCGCCGCCTGCACGCGCAGGACGTTGGACTCGAAGCGCTCGTTGCGGACCTCGCGCAGCTTGCCGTCGATGGTCTCGCGCCGGATCTCGGTCCAGTGGCGCTCGTATGGGACGAAGAGATAAGGACCGGAGACGGTTTGGCGCTTTCCCCAGCCTTCGGCGATGTTCGCGACCGCTTCGTTCCGCCTTGCCTGGCGTTCGAACACGAGACCCTGGATCATCAGCACGGGCAGGAGCAGGACGAGCGCGAGCAGCGCGATTACGATTGTCTTGACGGCGGCGGCGAGGGTCATGCCGGCGAGGGTGCGGTCCAAATCTGGCAAGACCATGGCGGGACTCTGAAGACTTGAGGAGACAACGATGAAGAAGTCGCGGAAAAAGAAAGTGAAGCCGATCCCGGCCGGATATCACACGGTCACGCCTTACCTCGCCTGCGGCGACGCGGCACGCGCGATCGAGTTCTACAAGAAGGCGTTCGGCGCCTCCGAGGTGCTGCGCGTGCCCGGACCCAACGGCACGATCGGCCACGCCGAGGTGAAGATCGGCGACTCGCGCGTGATGCTCACCGACGAGTACCGCGAGATGGATTTCCTCAGCCCGCTCACGCGCGGCGGCACCACGGTGCACATCCACCTGTACGTCGCGAATGCCGACAAGATGGCAGAGCGCGCGGTCGCCGCGGGCGCCAGGCTCGTGCACCCGGTGCAGGACAAGTTCTACGGCGACCGCGCCGGCACCGTGCGGGATCCGTTCGGCCACGTGTGGCACCTCGCCACGCATGCCGAAGATCTATCGATGGCGGAGCTGAAGAAGCGCGGCGAGAAGGCCCTTAAGGAGATGATCGGCCAGGGCTAGATTTCTATCCCAGCGCCCGCTGGGCCCACTTCGCCCAGCCGAGCAGCGCCGCGTCGCCGTCGAACGCACCCACGAGCTGCACCCCGAGCGGCAGTCCCTGCGGGCCGCGGCCGTGCGGCAGCGTCACGCAGGGATTGCCGAGCAGCGTCCAAGCGCGGTTGAACACCGGGTCGCCGGTGCTCGCGAGCGAGGCGGGCGCCTCGCCCGGCGCGCTCGGCGTGAGCAGGACATCGAGGTCGCGCATGTCCTGTGCGAGCGCACGGCGGCAGCGCTCCGCGGTCGCGCGCATCTCGTCATACGCCGCGCGCGTCACCTTCCAGCCTTCGTCCAGGCGCGGCTTGAGCGACGCGCTCACGTTGTTGGGATGCGTGCGGTACTCCCAGGCGAGCGCGCGCGCGGTCTCGAAGCCCATGATCACCTTGTGCCGGTCGAAGAGCTCCTCGCTTCCGGGAGGCATGTCGTAGTCCCGTACGTGCGCACCGGCGCGCGCGAGGCGCTGCGCGGCGGCCTCGAGGTTCGCCTGCGTCGCGGCGTCGGCGAGCGCCCAGCGCGGCGTCCGGCACAGGCCCACGCGGGGTTTTCCATCGAATGCTGTGAAGTCCGGCCTCACTCGGCCAGCAACGGCCTCCAGCGATAAGGCCAGATCCTCGACTTCGCGCGCGAAGATGCCGATGGTGTCGAGCGACTCGGCGACCATCTTGAGGCCGGCGCGGTTGATCGAGCCGAAGCTCGGCTTGAGCGCGGCGACCCCGCAGTACGCCGCGGGGCGGATCACCGAGCCGCCGGTCTGTGTGCCGAGCGACGCCGGCACCATCAAGTCCGCGACCGCCGCGGCCGAGCCGCTCGAGGAGCCGCCCGGCGTATGCGCGGGGTTGTGCGGGTTGCGCGTTGGCGCCGGATGGTTGTTGGCGAACTCGGTGGTCTCGGTCTTGCCGAGGATCACGGCGCCGGCGCGCTTCAGCTCCATGACGCACGCCGCGTCGACCTTCGGCCGGTGGCCGCGGTAGATCGGCGAGTTGTATTCGGTCGGCAGCTCCGCGGTGTCGAGCACGTCCTTGATGCCGAACGGCAGGCCGTGCAGCGGCCCGCGGCGCGGGCCGCGGTCGAGTGCGCGCGCCTGCGCGAGCGCGTAGTCGCGGTCGACGAACGCCCATGCGCGCAGCCGCTCGTCGCGCGCGGCGATGCGCTCGAGGCAGGACGCGACCAGCGCCTCGGCGGTCAGCTCGCCGCGCTCGATGCGGCGCGCGGCTTCACTTAGCGAGAGCGAGAAATTCTCTTCGAGTCTTTGGTCCATAGGTCAGGAAATGGGGCGTGGGGTTTTCGATATAGGCGGCGCGCTCGCGTGCGATCGCATCACGCTGCGTGTACTTCTTCAGCTCGGCGGCGCTCAGGCCGTACACCGTGGCGCCGTTGCGCCCGAAGATCTTTGCGCGAATTGCGGGTGTGATCTCCGGATAGCCAAAGCGCTCTCTAAAGGACTGACTTATTTGGAAGGTGCGGAATGCCGTTATCTGGTCCTGCGGCGAGCCGTACCAGATCGAGTCGGTGCCCCAGAGCACGTTGTCTTCGCCGCAATGCTTGATCAGCTTGCCGAGCGCGTGCGCCGCCTGCTCCGGGTCGCGCATCAGGAAGCGCCAGGTCGAGCCGAGCTCCGCGTACACGTTGGAACCCGGCTTGACGCCATTGTCCTGCAGCGACTTGATCAGCGTGTCGATGCCGTCCTTCTGTCCGTAGGGCCCTTCCTTCACGCTGCTCACGAAGCCCGAGTGGTAGATCAGGAACTTCACGTCCGGGAAGCGCTTCGCCACCACGCCGATGTCGCTGCATTGGCTGTGCTCGTACGAGCGGCTGCCGAACGGCAGGCCTTTGTGCACGCAGATCACCTTCACGTTGAGCTTGCGCGCGCGCTCGATGAAGCGCGTGCCGACCTCGTCGGACAGGAAGTAGCCCTTGCCGCCCGGGCCGTACTGCGTATAGGTCTTCCACGCGCTCACGCCCCACTTCTGCGCGAGCTCGTCCATGCCCTCGAGGTCGCCGGGCTGGTTCGGGTTGACGCGGCCGTGCAGCAGGAGCCGGTGCGTGCCTTCGAGCTTGTCGACGATGCGGCGCACCGCGTCCGCGGCCTCGATCGTGACCGGCTCGGACTCGCGCGAAGAGGGGACGAACGACAGCACCATCAGGTCCGTGTCGCTGTCCATGAACACGTCCTTGATGAACACCTCGTGGTTCTTCGGATTGCCCTTGGGCGTGTCGATGAAGTGGCCCTGCACGTCGAAGATCAGCTCCTCCTTCGCCGCGCCGGTCTGCACGCGCGCGAGCTGCAGGTCGAGCGCCGCTTCCTTGTCGAGATCGTAGAAACCGCCGCTCGTGCCGTGCGCCTGGTTGAAGGCGAGCAGCGTGCTCGCGGCGCCGCAGGCAGAGATCAGGAAACTGCGTCGAGATACAGCGAGTTTCTTGGCATGCCTGGAAGCGAGGTCATGGGCCAGACGATTCGCGGCGCGGTTCGCGAGTGAGAGCGGCACCGGCACGAATTCGCCGTTCGAGGTGGTATCGAGCTTGATGGGAAGGCGGCGGCCTTCGGGATCAATCGGGAGGTTCATGGCAAGCCTCTGTGGAGATGGCGGTCGACGGCGAGGAGCATGGCGTTCACGCCCGCCGCGAAAACGACCAGCAGGAGCGTAAGGGCAAGGATACGCTCAATATTGTGCAGGCTCATGGCCTGCATCAGCAGATGGCCGAGGCCGCGCTGCGAGCCGAACATCTCGCCCAGCAGCGTGCCGATCAGGGCGAGCGAAAACCCCACCCGGATGCCGGTCACGATCTCGGGCAGGGCGGCAGGCACAAGGATCTTCCACGCGAGCGCGGAGGGGGAGAGCCCCATGACCCTTGCAGTGCGCAGGTGCGTCGGATTGATGTTGCGCACCGCGTTCATGGCGAAGATCGAGATCGGCACGATGCCGTGGATCGCGCCGAACGCCACCTTCGCCGGCATGCCGATGCCGAAGATGAGCAGGATCACCGGGTAGAGCGTCACTTTCGGAATCGAGTAGAGCGCCACCAGGATCGGCTCGGCCACCTCGCCCGCGAAGCGCGCGGCGCCGAGCGGCACGCCGATCAGCAGGCCGACCACCACCGCGATCGCGAAGCCCTGCACGAACGCGAGCAAGGTTTCGCGGATGTGCGGCAGGAAGCGCGTATCACCCAACATTGCCCCGAGGTTGCGCGCGGTGGCAGCGGGCGACCTCAGGGCCACGTCGCCAACGAGCAAGTAAAGGATTTCCCACAAGAGCAGGACCAAAACCAGGAGCAGCAGCGGGTCGCGCCACCTCATGCCCGTCTCCTGCGTGCGAGGAGCCGCTTCTCCCAGGTGTGCAGCGACATGTTGACCGTGATCACCAGGAGCAGGATGAAAAGGATCATCGCGTACATCACGGCGTTGTCGAAGTTGTTGTAGGCGAACGAGATCTCGTAGCCGATGCCGCGGCTCGAGGTGATGAACTCGGCGCCGATCACGCCGATGAACGAGTAGGCGACGGCGAGCTTGAAGCCGGTGAAGACGTAGGGCGCCGCGTACGGAAGACGTATTTGCGTTGCTTCCTTGAAAAAGCCCAGGCCGTGCACGCGCGCGGCTTTCAGGAGAACCGGCGGCACGCGGTCGAGGCCGTTCAGCGTGTTGATGATTACCGCCATCACGGCGAGCAGGAAGCCGATCGCAACCTGCGGCAGGTCGCCCAGGCCGAAGATCACGATAAGCAGCGGATAGAACGCGTACATCGGCACCGCGTAGTAGGTGGCGAAGAGCGGGTCGAGCACGCGGCGCGCCGCGGGCCAGCTCTGCAGCAGCGTGCCGAGCGCGATGCCCGCGATCATCGAGGCGACGATGGCGATGCCGACGTTCGCCAGGGTGGCGATGATGTCGGGCGTGAACTTGCCGGATGCGAGCACTTTCCAGAGCGACTGCGCCATGGCCGAGGGCGGGATCACGGTGAAGTTCGGGATCACGCCGGCTCGGCAAAGAATTTCGAGCAACCCCACAAGGAAGAGCAAGAGCGAAGCTCTGACCAAACCTGTTCTGGTCATGCTCGTCCCAACGCCCGAATCGATTCGCCGCGCAGCAGCGTCCAGATGCGGCTGGTGAGGCGTCCGAACGATTCGCTCGACACGATGGTCGAGTCGCGCTCGCGCGGCCAGCCGGTGGCGATGATGTCGAGGAAGCGCCCGGGGCGCGCCGACATCACGCCCACGCGGTCGGCGAGCATGGTGGCCTCGTCCAGCGCGTGGGTGATGAGCAGGATGGTGGCGCCGGTCTCGCGCCACAGGCGCAGCAGCTCGTCGCCCATCAGGAGGCGCGTCTGCTGGTCGAGCGCGCCGAAAGGCTCGTCGAGCAGGATCAGGCGCGGCTTGAGCACCAGCGTGCGCGCGATGCACACGCGCTGGCGCATGCCGCCCGAGAGCTGGGCGGGATAGGCGCGCGCGAAGTCCTTGAGGCCCATGAACTCGATCGCGTAGCCGACCTGCGCGGAGACTTCGTTCTCGGCGGCGCCGGCCTGGCGCAGGCCGAAGGCGATGTTGTCGTGCACCGTGAGCCAGGGAAAGCTGGCGTCCTCTTGAAAGACGACGCCGATCCCCGGAGGGACTTGGCCTTTCACCGCTTTGCCTTCGAAGGACACTGAGCCCGAGGAGGCAAGGGCTAGTCCCGCCATCACATCGAGGAGCGTCGACTTGCCGCAGCCCGACGGGCCGACCACCGCGAAAAATTCGCCGCGCGCGAGCTCGAGGTCGACCGGGCCGAGCGCGTGCACCTCGGGCTTGCCGGGATAGACCCGGGAGACGCCGCTGAGCACGACGTGCGAGGTCATGCTACTTCGCGGCGTCTACTTCTTCCTCGTCTTCAGGTCGTCCGGCAGGAAGGATTCGTCGATCAGCTTCGACCAGTCCGCGTCGCCCTTCATCGCGCCGACGATCTTCTGCGCGCGGATCATGTTGTCCATGGTGTCGATGCGGATGTCGCCCGGGCCCCAGTACGGCACGCCGCCTTTCTTCTCCGAATCGAGAAGGTTGCGCACCGTCGCCTCGGCCACCGGCACTTCGAGCTCGTAGGCCTTGGCGATGATCGCCGCGGATTCCTTGGTGTTGGAAACCATGAACTCCACCGCCTTGCGCCGCGCGCGGATCACGCCGCGGATGAAATCGCCGCGCGTCTTCGCCGCCTCGCCGGTCGTGACGCCGACCACGTTGGAAAGCGCGGGCAGGATGTCGGGGGCGGATGCGATCAGCTTGTACTTGCCCTGGTTTTTCGACCACAACGGCTCCGCCACCGGCACTACGTCGACCCCACCGATCTCGAGCATGGTGAGCCCGGCGCCGAAGCCGCCGGTGCGCACCAGCTCCACTTCGTTCTCCTTGAGCTTCAAGCTTTCCATGATCAGGAACGCGAGCGCCTGGCTGGTCGAGCGCGGGTTGGTGTAGCCGAGCTTGCGGCCTTTCAGGTCCTTGAGCGAATTGACCGGGGACTTGGGCATCGCCACCCAGACGAACTCGGCCACGGTGTGTACGTTACCGCTGATGATCCGGAGGTCGGCGCCACCCTGCACCGCGGACACCACCGCCGATACCGCGGCCTCGCCATAGGCGAGCTTGCCGCCGAGCAGGTTGCGGATCGTGGTGCCGCCGCCGTCGGAGGTCAGGATGCCGTCCACGTCCACCTTGAACTCCTTGAAGTAGCCTTTCTCCATCGCCACGGCGAACGGCATGCCGTTCGTGGTCACGGCGTAGTTGGATACGACGATCTGCTCGGCGCGCGCCGCGCCGTGCGCCAGGACGAGCGCGCAGGCGACGATGAATCCCTTCTTCATGGGGGCCTCCTCCTCGGCCGAGTATAGGGCAGGGAATCCGGCACTCCCAGAGTGTGCAATCCCGCAACATTGCTGCACCGCTCATCGAAGCGCTCCGTCCGCCTGTCGGCGGTGGTCGTAATTCGCTGCCCGGAGGCGTATTCGTTCCTCCCCCCTCTTGACAGGCTAGGCGCAATGTTGGGGACAAGCAGCCAATAAAGAAGCAAAGGGGGGGTATCCGATGAACCCGCTTCTCCAGGAAGTACAAGACGCAGTCAACACGCTGTTCCAGCGTTACCCGACGCTGTGCGGCTTCTCGGTGAAGGACGACCTGTCCTTCTCGAACGTCGCCTGCCATCCGGCGCTGGCCGGCGCGGAAGCCGAGATTCTCTGCGAGGAGATCTCCGCCACGCTGCTGGAGCTGATGGAAGAGCAGCCCGAGGCGGCCGAGCTGCTGCGCGGCCGCACGGTGGCGCGCATCTTCCATTGAAAAGGCTCGCCGCCGCAGCCTTACTTTTCGCCGCCGCCTGCACGGCGGGAGCGCAGGATCTCGATCGGCCCCTCCTCCTCGTGGCCGCACCGGATCTCCAGGGCATGTACAACCGCACCGCGCTCCTCGTCGTGCCGGCGGCCGGCGGCCAGCACTTCGGCTTCATCCTGAACCGCGCGACCGAGGTCAGGATGGGAACCCTGTTCCCCGAGCACGCGCCTTCGGCCAAGGTCGCCGAACCGGTGTTCTTCGGCGGCCCCGAGATGCTCGGCTCGATCTTCGCCATCGTGCCGCACGACCCGGGCGGGCCGGCGCTGCACCTATTCGGCGAGCTCTACGTCACCGCGAACGGCGCCGCGGTCGACCGCATCATCGAGAAGACGCCGAACGAGGCGCGCTACTTCGCCGGCTTCGTCGGCTGGGAGCGCGGCGAGCTCGAGAAAGAGATCGGCGCGGGGTTCTGGTACCTCACCGAGCCCGACGCGGCACTGCTTTTCCGCAAGGACACCGGCGGCATGTGGGAGGAGCTGGTGAAAAGGCTGCGGTCGCGCAGCGCGGCCCTGACTAGTAGCGCTGTCCTTTGATCGTCCAGGGGATGCGCGGCCCGCTTTCGCCGTCCTCCTGCGGCCGCACCGTTCCTTTCTTCGGCCGGCCGGGCCGGTAGGTGACCTGGAAGATCTTCAGCGGCGGCACTTTCGGCGGACTCTCGAGGAAGCGGCAATCCGACTCGGTCGGCATGCTGAGCAGCGCGCCCAGGCGCCGGCCGCCGAGCATCACCGTGTAGCGCAGCATGTGAGCCGAGCCGCTCGCGGGCTGGGCGCGGATCTCGTACTTGCCGAGCTTGAACACCTTCACGGTTCTTCCGTCCTCTGCAATGGAATGGGCGAAGCGCGGCGATCTGCGACGGCTGGCAGTGGCTTCGCCGTGGTGTGCGCCTGTATATCCCACATCGGCACCGAAAGCCATCTATTTCGTGCATACTGGCCCATGCCTCTCTGGCTCACGCTTCCCGCGGTCCTGCTTCTGGGTACTTCCGGCTGGATCGCGATGCTCGACCCGACCGGCGCGCCGGGGGCCCACTATCTGTGGTGGACCGGGACGGCGATCGCCGCGTCGCTCGTCCTGCTGCGGCTGCTGCGCGTCGCCTGACGGGCACGCCGTTTGCTCCTTTCCTGGGAGCACTCAACGGAAAGGGGCTGACGATGGAAACGCAATACGAAAAAGTACCGAGCAACGTGCAGGAAGTTCCGGGCCGTGACGAAACCATGCGCAAGGCGCGCGAGCGGCTCAACCAGACGCTGTCCGGCGTCAGCGAGCAGGCGAAGCACGCGGCGCAGTATGCCGACGAGACCGTGCACAATAATCCCTGGACCTCGGTCGGGGTGGCTTTCGGCCTGGGTGCGATTTTCGGCGCGCTGATCGCGCTGGCGGCGAGCTCGAGCTCGCGAAGGATTTTCTAGCCAGCGGCTAGAATCGCGTTCCTCTAATACCCGGGGAACGCGATGAAAATTTCGATGTATCAAGCCAGCGCGCCGCGCTTCGCGAACGCGCTGCGCAACCTTTCGGCCATTCTCGACAAGGCGCAGGCGCACGCGGAGGCGAAGAAGATCGACGCCACGGTGCCCGCCGGCCTGCGGCTGATCGCCGACATGTTTCCGCTCGCGCGCCAGGTGCAGATCGCCTGCGACACCGCGAAAGGCGCGGTGGCGCGGCTCGCCGGCGTCGAGATCCCCAAGCACGAGGACACCGAGCACACGATCCCCGAGCTCAAGGCGCGCATCGCGAAGACGCTCGACTTCATCGGCTCGGTGCCGGCGGCCAAGATCGACGGCTCGGAAACGCGCGAAGTGGTGATGAAAATGCGGGGCCAGGACGTGAAATTCACCGGCCTGCAGTACCTGATGGGGCACGCCTACCCGAACTTCTACTTCCACTACGCGACCGCCTACAACATCCTGCGCGCGAACGGGATCGAGCTCGGCAAGCGCGACTTCATCGGTAATCCGTAACCGAATTCGGGGTCAGTGTCGCAATTCGTTTTCACGTACGTGAAAACTGAATTGCGACACTGACCCCGAATTCATGACTGCTTGAACGGCGCGCCCAGGCTTTCGCACTGGCTACGCGCGTACTGGGCGCCGACGCCGAAATCGTCCGGCCCGCCGTTGACCTGCACGATCTTCTCGTTACGGATGAACACCGTCATCGGATAGAAGCCGGCGTAGGCGCCGGAGCGGTTCTTGTCGTTCACCCAGACGCAGGTCGCCCAGCCGTAATGCATCGGACGCAGCGCCACCGCGCGCTGGAACATCTGCTGCGGCTCGGTGCGGAACTCGACGATCGCCGCCTTGGGGTCGGTGAGCCGCACCGAGAGGTAGCTCGTGATCTCCTCCTTCCAGCGCACCGGGCGCGGGCCGTAGTTGAGCCCTTCGGTCTCCGCCTTGGTGACCGGCGCCGGGGCGCAGGCGACGAGCACAATGGGGATGATCGTGGCGGCGAGCGCTAGGCGCATGGAGCTTCTCCCTCTGGTAAAAGGCGGATTATGCAACGCTGGATCGAGCGGCCCGAAGCGCGCTGGGCGCTGTGGGCGGGCGTCGCCGGCGCCCTCGCCACCGCCGCGCTCTCGACGCGGATGATCCTCGCGCACGGCAGCTCGGGCGCGGCGCTCGGCTTCGTGTTCTTGCCGCTCGTCGCCGCCGCGGCCGCGGTGCCGATCGGTATCTGGGGCGCGGCGCTCGGCCACGTGGTGCTGCACTTGCGCGGCCGCGCGCCCGAGCCGAAGATCGTGTTCTGGGCCGCGCTCGTCGCCGCCGCTTCGCTGCCGATCGCGGTCGGCAACGAGATCTGGCGCGGCAACGCGCTCGAGGCCGCGGTGGCCGAGGTGCGGCAGATGAACGGATTCGACCTGGAGATGGCTTTTCAAAACTCCCAATTTCGCCGGGACAAGTACTTCCTCGGCGCGCTCGCCCAGCACCCCGCGGCCAGCGCGCACCTCCTCGAGCGCATTGCGCGCCTCGAGGACCCGGCGCTCGCCCAGCCGATGTGGTCGCTCTGGGACGTGATGGGCGAGAACCGCCGCGGCGAACCGGTGCTCGCGCTCGCCGCGCGTCACCCCAACGCCACCGAGTCGGTCAAGCGCCGCGCGCCGCGGTAGAAAAGCACGATCGCGCCGAGCTGGATCACGTGGTAGAGGTCGTTGTGGTTGAAGTGCTCGTGCAGCTTGAGCCCGCCCGCCTGCACCAGCGCCGCCGCGATCGAGACCGCGACCCCGGCGACGATCCAGCCGTTGAAGCGCCAGAGGTGCAGGCCCAGCAGGATCAGAAAAGCGATGCCGGTGTCGATCACGACGTAGATGAACTCGTCGTGGCGCAGCATCCAGACGCAATAAACGAGGAGCTTGATGGACGCAAGGGCGATCAGCAGGTCGCGCCCCCTGCCGGAAAACGACGCCACCGCGGAGCCCGCGACCATGCCGAAGCTCGCGCCGCCCGCCGCCAGCAGCGTGGCTTTCCATAAAGCGTCGCTCTTGAGGAAGCCGTGCCAGGTTCCGCCGAGCAGCGCGGCGAGCGCAAGGCAGATGAACGCGCACGACCAGAGCTTTCTCGACTTCCCGGCGCCGCGGAAAAGCGGCAGCGCGAGCCACGCCGCGACGCCCGCCAGGAGATAGTCGGTCAGGACCGTGGTCGGTTCGGAAATTGTCATGTGATGCGCGTCAAGCCTTGAGCCGCTGCCGGTGCGACTCGCCCACCACCAAGATGAAGGCGGCAAGCACCCAATGGAAGACGATCGGAATCGGGCGGTCCATGATCAGGACCGCGCGCAGCAGCATCGCCGCGAGGTACACGTAGCCGAAGATGAGCCAGGGCCGGGCGAAGAAGCGCCGGGGCCCGTAGAAGTAGCCGCGCTCGCGCGTGAAGTCCACGGAGATCTTGATCATGAGCGCGACGATGAGGAGCTGCGAGGGCAGCAGGTACTCGTAGGGCAGCAGCCCCGAGTACCAAAGCTCCATCGGGGGCAGCCAGCTCACGCCGAGGAAGGCGACGAGCGCCTGCCCGGCCACGCGAGCGACGAACAGGGCCGTGAGCGCCCAGAGCACGGCGCGCTCCAGGCTACTTCTTCTCGTACATCCTTTCGTAATGGCGGTACCACTCGCTCTGGAAGAGCTTCTGCGGGTCGTACTTGAGCTTCAGCTTGAGGAGCTCCTGCAGCTGCGGAAAGCAGGCGTCCACCTGGCGGCGGATCGCGTAGCGGTTGTAGGTCGGGAAGTAGCTTCCGCCGTACTTGAGGCCGATGTCGATCAGGCGGCGGAACACGTCGCCCGCCTTGATCAGCCCGCTCGTGGTGTGCTCGACGTGCACGTTGAAGATCACGCACGCGTAGGGCCGGCGCGCCCAGGCGAGGAAGCTCTCGCGGTCCTGCTCGATCAGGCGGATGGTGCCGTAGATGATGTCGACCTTGTCGCGCCGCGCGTATTCGCGCACCTCGCCCATGAAGCGCTCGAGCATCTCGCGCTCGCAGTAGATCTCGGTGATCGCCTCGGTCGCGCGCACCTGCGCGCCGACGCGCTGGTCGAGCGCGCGGTGGTAGTTCTCGGGATACACGCTCATCTGGGCTTCGTCGGACCAGTAGATCTGGCCGTTGGTCGCGACGTAGCGGCCGGCGTAGCGCCGGAAGGCCTCGGCCTTGGCGTGGTGCGCGAGCGTGAGCAGCTCGACCCAGTCGCGCTCCTGCAGGTCCTTCTGGCCGCTCGGCACCGGCGTCGCCGGGTCGACCGGGCGATAGCACGAGAACACGCCGCGGCGCAGGAAGTCGTCCGAGCTCTCGTCGATCGCGTACTGGAAGTCGCCGTACAGGAAGCCGTCGTGGACGCGGTCGCCGAAGCCCTTCATCAGGCCATCGACCGAGCGCACCTCGACCACGCGCTCGAGCTTGCGCCGCTCGACCAGGCGCAGCGTCGCCGAGGTGATCAGGCCGAACAGGCCGTAGCCGCCGATCGCCAGGCGGAAGAGCTCGGCGTTCTCGGTGCGGCTGCAGTTCACCACCTCGCCCTTGGCGGTGAGCAGGCGGAACGACTCGACGTCGCCGATGAACGGCGGCATCTTCAGCCCGCGGCCGTGGATGTTGGCCGAGAGCGCGCCGCCGATGGTGAGCTTGTCGGCGCCGGTCTGCTTCTGCGCGAAGGTCCATTGCCGCTCGCGGCCCTTCTGCTGGCTCACGAGCTGCTGCAGGAGCTGCGGCCACTGGATCCCGGTCTCGACCTCGATGTGGCCCTTCTCCAGGTCGAAGCCGAGCACGCGGTTCATGCGCCGCGTGTCGATCATCAGGCCGTCGTGCAGGAACTGCTGCCCACCCATCGCGTGGCGTGCGCCCGAGATGCAGATCGCGCGCTCTTCCTTCTGCGCGGTCTTGAGCGCGGCGCGCAGGTTGTCGAGCGTGTCGGGCTGCACGATGCGCCAGACGCGCGAGGAATTGAGCTGCGAGTGGACGTCGTTGACGAGGATTCCCGGCGGGTCCTTCTTCAGGTCTTTCTTGAGCGCCTGCGGCAGGACGCTCGACGGCCAGGCCGCGCCGGCAAGCGTGATCCCCAGGAAGTCTCTACGGCGGAACAGGCCTACAGCTCCTCGTTCCGAGTCGGGGAGGTGCCTTTCTTCGGCCGGCCGGGCCGGTTGGTGAGCGCGAAGATGCGCAGCGGCGGCACCGGCGGCGGGGCTTCCATGAAGCGGCAGTCCGACTCGGTCGGCACGCTCATCAGCGCGCCGATCTTGCGGCCGTTGAGCATCACGGTGTAGCGCAGCATGTGCGCCGAGCCGTAGAGGGGCTGCGCCACGATGTCGTACTTGCCGAGCCTGTACTGCTTGCGTTCGAGCAACGGAAGGGCCATGGCTATTTCTTCGCCACGAACACGCTCGACAGGTCGACCTCGTCGAGCTTGACCGCGGCCTTGTTCGCCGCCTCGATCTGCGCCTTCATGCGGTCGGTTTCCCGCGTCGCCTGCTCGAAGGCGTCGGCGAGCTTGAAGCTGAACGCGGCGAGCGCCTTGGGATCGGGCTTCTTCGCCTCCGACGAGGCGAGCGTGCCGTAGACCCGGCTCGAGAGCTGGATGAAGATTCGTTCGGCCAGGTCGACGTACGCGTCCTTGTGTGGGCTGGCTGACGGCTTCGCCGTCGGCGCTTCCTTGGCGGGTGCGCTCATGGTCGTTCCGGTTTGATTTCCGCAATCCTACGCTGATCTTCGCTCAGGGTGCGAGCGAGTTGGTCACGCAGCTCGTTGGATACCGTGACGTGGGCGTCGGGCCGGGTGCGGTGCACTTCGTAGAGCTTCGCCACCACCTCGACGTCGTGCTCGGCGAAGGTCTCCGCGGTGCGGCGCGCGCGCTCCGCGTCCTTGCTCGCCTGGGCCACCGCGAGCTCGCCGAGCTTGAGCGCCGAGAGCCAGGTCTCGCGCTCGATGGTCTCCACGCCGAGGTCGCGCAGCCTGAACACGTGGCGCATGTCGTGCGCGCGCGCGATCACGCGCAGCTGGGGGAAGTGCGCGCGGGCGATGTGCGCGAGCCGGGTGGTGGCGTCGGCGTCGTCGAGCGCGATCACCAGGAAGTCCGCGCTGTCGGCGCCCGCCGCGTGCAGAAGGTCGAGGCGGGTGGCGTCGCCGTAGAACACGCGGAAGCCGAACTTGCGCGACTGCTCGACGTGGTCGGGATCGTCGTCGAGCACCGTGGGCACGTAGCCCGCGGCGTGCAGCATGCGCGCCACCACCTGGCCGACGCGCCCGAGGCCCGCGACGATCACCTTGCCCTCCTGGGGCACGTCGGGTGCGCGCTCCTGCGCCGGCGCGGCGAAGAAGCGCGGCGCCAGGTGGTCGTGCAGCGCGAGCAGGAACGGCGTGAGCAGCATCGAGATCGCCACCGCCAGGGTGATCGCCTGCGCGACCGGGTCGGCGATGCCGCCGTGCGTCACCGCGACGCCGAGCAGCACGAAGGCGAACTCGCCGCCCTGCGCGAGCAGCAGGACGAAGAGCGCGCGCTCGGCGCGCGGGATGCGCGTGAAGTGGCCGATCAGCCAGAGCACGGCGCCCTTGAGGACGAAGAGGCCGATGATCAGCCCGAACACGAGCCACGGCGAGGACACCAGCACCGAGAAGTCCGCGCTCATGCCGACCGCAATGAAGAACAGTCCGAGCAGGAGCCCCTTGAACGGCTCGACCGCGGCCTCGATCTCGTGGCGGTATTCCGACTCGGCGAGGAGCACCCCGCCGAGGAACGCGCCGAGCGCCATCGACATCCCGGCGTGCTCGAAGCCGAGCGCGATCACCAGCACCAGGAGCAGCGCGAATGCGGTGAAGATCTCGCGCAGCCGCGTGCGCGCGATGTGGCGGAACACCGGCCGCGCCAGGAGGCGCCCGCCGCCCAGCGTCACCACGATCACCGCCGCCGCGAGCCCGAGCTTGGGCCACGAGAAGCCGGACCCGCCTTCGCCCGCGCCGAGCAGCGGCAGGACCGCGAGCATCGGGATCACCGCGATGTCCTGGAACAGCAGCACCGCGAAGGTTCCCTGGCCGCCCTGCGTAGCGAGCGCGCCGCGCTCCGTGAGTGGGGTGAGCGCGAGCGCGGTCGAGGAGAGCGAGAGCGCCATGCCGGCGATCAGCGCGACGCGCAGGTCGAAGCCGAGCGCCCAGCCGACCCCGGCGATGAGCGCGATCGATCCCAGCACCTGCGCCAGCCCGAGGCCGAGGAGCTTGGCGCGCATGTTCCACAGGCGCTTGGGCTCGAGCTCGAGGCCGATCACGAACAGCAGCATCACCACGCCGAGCTCGGCGAACGCCCGGATATGGTCCGCGGTCCCGACCAGCTGGAAGCCCCAGGGGCCGATCGCGATCCCGGCGAGCAGGTAGCCGGCGACCGAGCCGAGCCCCAATTTGTGAGAAATCATCACCGCGGCCACCGCGGCGGCGAAATAGAGGCTCGCCTGGACTAAAAAGTCATTGCCGTGCTCCACGGGCGAAGTATATTTGCAGTGGGAGGGAACCAAGAATGAACTCGGCCGAAGCCGAGCTGCAAGGGAGCGTGGCGCGCCTCTTCGCGCGCCGGCCGGAGCTCTGGCGCTTCACGGTGCGCGACCGCACCATGCTGCCGGACAACCTCGATCCGACCGTGCTGACCGGCGAATTCTTCATCTTCGAGATCGGCCTCTCGCCGCGCCAGGGCAAGGAGCACTACAACGAGGTCTACGACGAGATCGCGCGCGCCATCACCGCCGCGGTGGCGGCGCGGCCGGAAGCACGCAAGCTCCTTCCGGGGCGCACTTTCATGAGGGCCTTGCATTAGAGGCATGCGGCACACGGAGTAAGCAGTGCAGTAGACTTTCCGCATGCAGGCGGCCATTCCCTACACGCTGGAAACGGGCGAGAAGCTCGTCAACGAGACCTTCGGCCCGAACAACATCCGCCGGCGCACGAGCGGCGCCCAGCAGCTTTTCCCGATGGAAGTCACCGACGGCCGGGGCCAGAAGACCTCGCTCGACGAGAACGGCTTCGTGTTCGTCGAGCACAGAACCGCAGTGCGGGACTTCTTGGCCAAGACGGAACTCGAGAACATCTATTACCCGGAAGTTGCCGCGCTGATCGCGCAGATCTCGGGCGCAAGGCGGGTGCACGTGTTCGACCACACGCTGCGCTCGGGCGACGAAGGCGAGCGCGAGGCGAAGCTCTTGCGCGAGCCGGTGCTGTCGGCGCACAACGATTACACCGAGTGGTCGGGGCCGAACAGGGTGCGCGAGCTGCTACCGGACGAGGCCGACGGGCTCCTGAAAAAACGGTTCGCGATCATCCAGGTCTGGCGCGCGATCAACCAGCCGATCGAGTCGAATCCGCTCGCGATCGCGGACGCGAAGAGCGTCGCGCCCGAGGACCTGCTCATTGCCGAGCGCCGCTATCCGCATCGCGTCGGCCAGACCTACCGGCTGAAGCACAGCCCGCTCCACCGCTGGTTCTACTTCCCGCGCATGCGGCGCGACGAGGCGCTGGTGTTCAAGGTCTACGACTCGGAGAAGGACGGGCGCGCTCGCTTTACCCCGCACACCTCGTTCGACGACCCTTCGACCCCGCCCGGCGCGGCGCCCCGGCAAAGCATCGAGGCGCGCGCGCTGGCGTTTTTCTAGAGCGTGGGTCGCTTGGGCTTGCGCGCGAAGAAGAAGAACCCGGAGCCGAGCGCGGCGAGCACCGCGATGATGGTGAAGCCGACGCGGTAGTTGCCGGTGATGTCGGCGAAGATGCCGGGAATGATCGGCCCGCCGACCTGCCCGACCACGATGATCATGAACGAGAGGCCCAGGATCATGCCGATCGCCCTGCGGCCGAAGTAGTCGGCGCGGATCGCCTGCATGAACGGCCCGCGCAGGCCCCAGGCGGTGCCGTGCAGCACCGCGAAGGCGACGACCATCAGCCAGTTGACGGCGTAGGTGAGCAGTAAGAGGCCGAGCGCATGCGCGAGCATGCACATGCCCGCGATCAACCGCTTGCGGTAGCGGTCGCCGATCCACCAGCCGAGCAGCACGCCGCCGATCTGGCAGAAAGTGACCAGGCTGATCGCGAGCGAAGCCGCGGCGATCGAATAGCCGAGGCCTTCCTTGAGGTGCGTGATCGCGTGCACCGAGACCGCGTGCACCACGAAGAGGGCGAAACCATGCCCGAGCGAGATCAGCCAGAAGGCCGAGGTGCGCAGCGCCTCGGCCGCGGTGAAGTCGCGGGTTCCGTCGGGGGTTTCGGCGCTGGAGCCCACGGTTTGCGTTTCCGGCGGCACGCCGTCGACGACTTCCCCGTGCTCGTGCGGGCTGTTGCGGATCACCAGGGCGAGCGGTAAACCGACGCAGATCATGAGCACGCCCGAGGCGAGCGCGGTGGGGCGCCAGCCGAAGGTGGTGAGCGAGGAGGCGACGAGGGGCACCATGATGCCGCCGAAGGCAAGGCCGATCGACATCGACGACAGCGCGCGCGCGCGCTTGCGCTCGAACCAGTGGATGAGCGCCACGTTGAGGGGGAAGAAGCCGCACAGGCTCGAGCCGAGCGCGATCACGATGAAGGCGCCGTAGAACGTGGGGAGGGATTCCACCTGCGACAGCAGGCACAGGCCCAGTCCGAAAACCACCACGCCCGAGCGCACGAACGCCTTCGGCCCGAAGCGGTCGATCGCCCAGCCGAGCACCGGGCCGAGCAGCGCGACTTCCATCTGCTGCAGGGCGGCCGCGCCGGAGAGCGCGGTCTTGCTCCAGCCCTGCTCGTCGGCGAGCACCGCGAGGTAGGCGCCGAATGCCTGGGTGACGAGCCCCGCCTGGAGGAACTGCAGGCCAACCGCAGCGCCGACCATGTACCAGCCGTAAAAGATCTTTCGAGGCGGATTCGCGTCGCTCAAGCACGACAGGATACCGCCCTGTATTACCCGTGGGTCCGTTCCTTGCGGTAGGCAGGGCATGAAACCCGCCCAGCTCGGAACACTCAACGCGGATCTGGCCCCGATCGAAGAGGACCTGGCGCTGCGCATCGACGCGATCTTCGACCGCTGCCCGCAGCTCTTCGGCTTCACGGTGCAGGATTCCTCGGCGCTGCCCGAGGAGCTGCGTGCCATTGCGCTCGAGCGCGAGCTGGTGGTGAGCGATATCGGCGTCTACCCGTACCTCAACGCCGACCAGTGCGAGCAGATTTACAACGAGATCGCGGTCGCGCTGCTCGACTTCATGTTCGAGCGGCCGGCTGCAAAAGACGTGCTACGCGGGCGTACGTTCGTCCGCTCGTTGCACTAGCGAAACACAAGCTTCGTCGTAGCGCCCCGGCCCCATCGCGCCGGGCTCGAAGATCTCGCGCTCGGCGACCCACTTGAAGGATTCTTCGAACACCTCGCGCGTGTAGGGCTCGAACACGATGCGCTCGCCCGGGCCCCAGCGCCGGGTGTCGATCTGGTCGAGGAAGCGCCGGGGAAACTCCTTCGCGTAGTGGTGCGTATAAAGCTCGGGCCGCAGGTCGATGTCGCGCTGCGCGCGGCGCAGGGCGCGGAAATATTTGCGCACGTCTTCCGGATCGGGATCGCCAGTGAGCATCGAGGCCATCATGAACGTGGTGTCGATGATCTTGCGGAAGCCAAGCTGCTCGAGGAAATAGTAGGGCCCGCTGAACAGCGCGGCCGCCGGAACCTGGCGGTCGATCAGCTTCTCCATGCGCCCGAAGAGGATCCCGTCGGCGAAGGAGAGCTTGATGTCCTCGCGCGCCAGGTATTGCTCGAGCGCCTGGATGGTCGAGTAGTGGCTACCAGACTGGTGTCCGACCGAGATCGGCACGCCTTTCAGGTCCTTCGGCCCGCGGACCGGCGACTCGGGCGGGACGAAGACCCCGCCGGGGGAGACGGAATAGCAATCCGCGACCATCTTGCCCAGGCCCTTGGAAGCGGCCACGTTCACCGTCCAGTGGCATGCGCAGCTCACGTTTGTTTCACGTCCTTCATGAAAGCTCGTGTAGGCGCCCACCTTGTCCGGGGTGGCGTGGGTCTTGAAAACCTCGCGGAATTCGTAGTCCAGGCCTTCGGCCCTGAAGTAACCCTTCTCCTCCGCGACCCACTCGTGGAGCCGGAAATGCGGGGAAATCACGAACTTAGCCATCGAGAGCCTCCTGGAAGCCCCAATCATGCCAACTATTTCGCACGGCTGACAGTTGCTCAACCCGCTGTAGTGGTCTTCGGGACAAGAATGCTGGTGACGGGAAAAGGCCTAGACCGGCCGGCCCCCGGAGGACCGACCCCCGTGAAACTTACTGGGAATAGCGTAGAAGCCATGAAAACCGCGCGCCAACTGCAGGAGCAACTGGAATCGCTCTTCGCGCGCTGCCCCGACCTCTGCGGGTTCGCGGTACGCGAGGATGCGCAAGAGCTCTATGTGAGCGATATCGGCATCTCGCCGCGCGTCTCGGCCGAGCAGTACGGCGAGATCTACGAGGAGATCGCCGAGACGCTCGGCGAGCTGATCGAGCAGGAGCCCTCGGCCAGCGAGTGGCTCCGCGGCCGCACCTTCGCCCGGGTCCTGCACTAAAACCGGTTTATCCCCCCGTCTAGGGGTTCGGCTGTAGTTGTTTCAGGGATTCCCCGATTGGCCTTTTTACTACAGGCCTCTAGGCTGGGAACCCATGAAGACCGCTCTACTGTACGACAGTCTGCTCGGCCGGCTAGAGGCCGACGTCCAGGCCCGCATCCGCTCGCTTTTCGCGCGTTGCCCCTCGCTCCACGGCTTCGCCGTCCAGGACCGCGCCTCGCTGCCGAAGGATGTCGATCCCACCCGCATTCCGGATGCCGATCTCTTCGTCACCGACATCGGCGTCTTTCCCAAGGTCGACTCGCAGTACGACGAGATCCACGACGAGATCACCATCGCGATCTCGGACCTGGTGCACGACCAGCCGCACGCCTACGACTACCTGCGCGGCAAGACTTTCGCGCGGTCGCTGCACTGACCGGCGAAGTCCCGCAGCAACTCCTGAGGTAACCGAACTCGAAGGGGGACCGCGAGCACGCGCGCCACAGCCGGGAGGGCTGTGGCGCGTGCGCCGCCGCTAGGACTTGGCGATCGCTTTCTTCGGGTCGATGAAGGGCATCGGCACCACCAGGGCGCTGCGCGCACCGCCCGGCGCTTCGATCTTCAGCTTTTTCTCCGACGCCTTTTCGATCGGCAGCATCGCGTAGCCGATGTTCTTCTTCAGGCGCGGCGAATGGACGCACGACGTCACGAAGCCGCCGCCCTTCACCGGGTAGCGCGTCATGTTCATGTCCATCTTTGCGCCGCCGATTTCCAAGCCTATGAGTTTGCGGGAAGGACCTTCGCGGGAAATCCTTCGGAGAGCATCCCTGCCGATGAACTCCGCCGGCTTGTCCAGGTTCACGAGGCGCTCCAGGCCGACCTCGTAGGGGTTGTTGTCGAGCGTCATGTCGATGCCGTAGTTGAGGATGCCGGCTTCGATGCGGCGGATGTCGGAGGGGCCGGTGGGCGCGATGTTGAAGCGCTTGCCCGCTTTCATCACGCGGTTCCACAGGTCGACGCCGCGCGCCGGGTCGAGCAGATAGAGCTCGTAGCCGAGCTCGCCGGTCCATCCGGTGCGCGTGACGATCAGCGGAATGTTTCCGAGCTTGGTCTCGAAGAAATGGTAATAGCCGAGTCCGAGCACCTTTTCTCCAAACAGCATCTTCATCAAGTCGCGGGACTTCGGCCCCTGGACTTGCAGCGGCGCGACATCGAGCTCGCGCACCTCGACGTCCAGGCCGGCGCCGCGCGCGACGCCCTTCGCCCAGAGCAGCACGTCGCTGTCGGCGCAGGCGAGCCAGAAGCGGTTTTCCTCGATACGCAGCAGCACTGGATCGTTGACGATGCCGCCGGCGTCGTCGGTGAGGAGCACGTAACGCCCTTCGCCGACGCGGCACTTGGAGAGGTCGCGCGGCGTGAGCAGCTCGGCGAGCTTGAAGCCGTCGCGCCCGGCGATCTCGACGTTGCGCTCGACCGACACGTCCCAGAGCGTGACGTCGGCGAGCAGGCGCCGGTATTCGGCTTCGAAGCCGGCGTACCGGATCGGCAACAGCATGTGGTTGTACACCGTGTAGCCGCGGCAGCCGGCGCGCTGCGTCGCCTCGAAATAGGGCGAGCGCTTGAGACGGGCACCACGTTGGATCAAGGCCGGATCGAATATCATTTAGTCATGAAAGTCCATGAAAACTTCATTAACGGAGCATGGGCACAGGCGCCCGAACGGGCGCCGAATATTAACCCGTCCAACGTCTCCGACGTGGTCGGCGAATATGGCCGCGCCGACCAGGTGCAGACGCGCGCAGCGATTGCTGCCGCGCGCGCTGCGTTCCCGGCCTGGTCGCGCGGCTCGATCCAGGCGCGCGCCGACATGCTCGACAAGATCGGGGCCGAGATCCTGGCGCGCAAGGACGAGCTCGGCACGCTGCTCGCGCGCGAGGAGGGCAAGACCAAGGCCGAGGCGATCGGCGAGGCGACGCGCGCAGGGTATCTCTTCAAGTTCTTCGCCGGGGAGGTGGTGCGGCAGTCGGGCGAGGTGCTGCCCTCGGTGCGCCCGGGCATCAAGGTCGAGATCACGCGCGAGCCGGTGGGCGTGGCCGGCATCATCACGCCGTGGAACTTCCCGATCGCGATCCCGGCCTGGAAGATCGCCCCGGCCCTCGCGTACGGCAATTGCGTGGTGTTCAAGCCCGCGGACCTGGTGCCGGGCTGCGCCTGGGCGCTCACGGAGATCATCAGCAAGGCCGGCGTGCCGGCGGGCGTGTTCAACCTGGTGATGGGGCGGGGCTCGGTGATCGGCGAGCTCCTTTCCAAGGATCCCGGCATCGACGCGGTGAGCTTTACCGGCTCGGTCGCGGTGGGCAGGCAAGTGGCGCAGAACTGCGCCGCGCGGCTCGCCAAGGTGCAGCTCGAGATGGGCGGCAAGAACCCGCAGGTCGTGCTCGACGACGCCGACCTCGACACCGCGGTGAACGTTTCGCTGCAGAGCGCGTTCTTTTCCACCGGCCAGCGCTGCACCGCTTCGAGCCGCCTGATCGTGACGGAGGGAATACACGATCGCTTTGTTGCCGCCCTGACTTCCAAGATGAAGTCGCTGAAGGTGGACGATGCGCTGAAGGACGGGACCGATATCGGTCCGGTCGTCGACGAGCGCCAGCTCGAGCAGGACCTGAAGTACATCGCGCTCGGCAAGAAGGAAGGCGCCAAGCTCGCGCAGGGCGGCAACCGGCTCGAGCGCGAGAAGCAGGGGTATTACCTCGAACCCGCCTTGTTTACGGAATCCAGCGCGGAAATGCAGATCAACCGCGAAGAAATCTTCGGGCCGGTCGCGGCGGTGATCCGCGTCAAGAACTACGACGAGGCGCTCGCAGTGGCGAATGACACGCCCTTCGGCCTGTCGTCGGGCATCGCGACCACTTCGCTCAAGCACGCCGAGCACTTCAAGCGCAATTCCGCCGCCGGCATGGTGATGGTCAATCTGCCGACCGCGGGCGTGGACTACCACGTGCCCTTCGGCGGGCGCAAAGGCTCGAGCTACGGGCCGCGCGAGCAGGGCCGCTATGCGGTCGAGTTCTACACCACCGTCAAGACGAGCTACGTCAGTCCCTGAATGGATCTCGCCCTCCAGGTCGGGAAGTACGAGGTGTTGAAGATGCTCGGCAAAGGTGCGAGCGGCACGGTCTACCTTGCCAAGGACAGCTTCACCGGCAAGGAGGTTGCGCTCAAGACGATCGAGCCCGAGGTGTTCCGCGACCCGGAGTTCGGCACAGTGTACCGCTCGCAGTTCCTGAACGAGGCTTCGCTCGCGGGCAAGCTGCGCCACCCCCACATCGTCAGCATCCTCGACGCGGTGGTGGGCGAGGACTCGGGCCACATTGCGATGGAGCTCGTCACCGGCGGCGACCTCGCGCAGCACTGCACGCCCAACGCGCTGCTGCCGGTGCCCGACGTGCTGCAGATCGGCTTCAAGTGCTGCGGCGCGCTCGAGTACGCGGCGAAAGAGGGCATCGTCCACCGCGACATCAAGCCGGCGAACATCATGCTCGCCAGCGGCACGGAGGTGAAGATCGCCGACTTCGGCGCCGCGTTCCTGAAGAAAAGCCAGGTGGTGCAGACCGCCGCGCTCGGCTCGCCCTACTACATGTCGCCCGAGCAGATCGAGGGCAAGGCCGCGCTCACCTTCCACAGCGACATGTACTCGCTCGGCGTGGTGCTCTATGAGCTGCTCACCGGCAAAAAGCCTTTCCTCGGCAACAACCTCGAGGACCTGGTGGCGAAGATCCTCAAGTTCGAGCCGGTGCCGCCGAGCCAAGCGCGCACCGAGCTGCCGAAAGCGCTCGACGCCTTGGTGCTGCGCGCGCTGAAGAAGGACCCGATGCAGCGCTACGCCACCTGGCCGGAGTTCGCACTCGAGCTTTCCAAGGCGGGCGAGCTCGTGCTGCCGCCGGGCACGATTCCCGACAGCGAGAAGTACGTGACGCTGAAGAACGTGCCGATGCTCGCGCAGCTCGGCGATTCCGAGCTCTGGGAGCTGGCGCGCGCCGGTCGCTGGCGCCGCGTGCCCAAGGGCATCCCGATCGTGCACGAGGACGAGTCGGGCCGCAGCTTCTTCTTCCTCGCCAAGGGCGAGGCCAAGGTGACGAAGAAGAAAAAGCTGCTCAACATGGTGAACGGCGGCGAGTGCTTCGGCGAGATGGCTTACATCGGCGGCAACGACCAGCGCCGGCAAGCCACGGTCGAGGCGATGACCGAGCTGCTGCTCGCCGAGTTCGACGCGGCGGCGCTGGAGAAGATGAGCATGGGCGCGCAGCTCCAGCTCACGCGCGCGCTGGTGCGCAACGTCACCGACCGGCTTGCCCTCGCCAACGTCCGGCTCGCAGGATAGGCGAACCGCCAGGGCCGAGGCCGTCCGGGCGCCGCCGTGGCTGGCGCGCCTTCTGGTTCCGTTCATGGCGCGCCACATTGCGCGCGAGCTGTCCGCGAAGTATCCCGACCTCGGTCCGCAGGAAATCGCGGAAAAGATGCGCGCGGACGTGCAGGAAAAGCTGGGACGCGCCCCGAACGAGCAGGAGGCACGGATCATCGACGCGGTCGCTGCGCGTTCTCCCAGAGCAGCGGCGCCTGCGGAAAAACCGCTTTCGGCCTGGGTGCTGGTGGTCGCGAATCTCGTGCCGCTCGCCGGCGTGCTGCTCTGGGGGTGGGATGCCTTCGCCCTCATCGCCCTCTTCTGGATGGAAAACGTGGTGGTGGGCATCTTCTTCGCCTTGCGTATGCTCGCGCTCGACCCGCGCGACCTCGCGTTGTGGCTCGCGAAGCTCTTCATGGTGTCCTTCTTCTGCGTGCACTACGGCATGTTCACCGCGATCCACGGCAGCTTCGTGTTCGGCATGCTGGGCGGCAAGCGCTACGACGTGCCGGGGTTCCTGCCGCTGGAGCCTGCGCTTCGCGCCGCGACCGACTTCGGCCTGTGGCTGCCGCTCGGCGTGCTGTTCGCGAGCCATCTCTTCTCTTTCCTGTGGAATTACCTCTATCGCGGCGAGTACCAGCGCGCCGAGCTGGCCAAGCTGATGACGCAGCCCTATGGGCGCGTCGTGGTGCTGCACGTCGCGATTCTTCTCGGCGGCTTCGGCGCGCTCGCGCTCGGCTCGCCGGTGTGGGCGCTCCTCGTGCTGCTCGCCATGAAAATCGGGCTTGACTTGAAGGCGCACGTCAAAGAACACTCGAAGAAATGAAGGCCAAGCGCATCGCGATCCTGGAGAGCCGCCTCGGCGAGCAGCTCGCCGACCTGGTGAAGCAGCGCGGCGGCGTGCCGTTTCACGCCCCGGCGCTCGCCGAGCTTCCGGACCTCGAGCCGCAGAAAATCGCCGCGCTGGTGCGCTCGCTGGAGGAAAAGCCGGCGAAGCTCTTCATCTTCCAGACCGGCGTGGGAGCGCGGGCATTGTTTTCAGCCTTGGACAACCTGCAGCAAACCGAACGGTTCTTGTCCCTCTTGGAAAAAGGCATAGTCGCCGCACGCGGTCCCAAGCCCACCGGCGCGCTGCGCTCGCGCGGTGTGCGCATCGACCGCAGCGCCGCGGATCCCTTCACCACCAAGGAGATTCTCGCCTCCATCCTGGACCTCGACCTGAAGTGCGCCCGCGTAATCATCCAGCGCTACGGCAGCGCCAACGCTGAGCTGGATCACGCGCTGGAAGCGCGCGGCGCGCAGGTCACGGAGATCCCGACCTACCGCTGGTCGCTGCCGGCAGACACCGAGCCGCTCGAGCGGCTGATCGGCGCGCTCGAGCGCGGCGAGATGCACGCCGCGGTGTTCACCAATGGCGAGCAGGTGAGGAATCTGTTCGCGGTTGCGGAGAAGCTGAAGAAGAAGGAGTCGCTGCAAAAGGCGCTGAACGGCACGCTGGTCGCATCCATCGGTCCGGTCGCCTCGGCGGCGCTGCAGGAATTCAACGTTAAGGTCGGCCTGGAATCCAAGCCGCCCAAACTCGGAGCACTAATGTCTGCCCTCGATTCGGCACTTTCACGATGAAAAAAATCATCCTTGCGTGGCTGCTTGGGTGGTCCACGGTTGCCCTGGCACAGCCCTATCCATCGAAACCCATTCGCCTGGTGGTCGGCTTCGCGCCCGGTGGCGCGGCGGACTTCGTGTCGCGCGCGTTCCAGGAGCCGCTCGGGAAAGCGCTCGGCCAACCGATCGTGGTCGAGAACCGGCCCGGCGCCGGCTCGAGCATCGCCGCGGAGCACGTGGCGAAGGCCGCGCCCGACGGCTACACGGTGCTGATCGCGAGCCCGTCGAGCATCCTGGTGAATCCGGTGATCTCGCCCAAGGCGGGCTTCCAGCCGCTCAAGGATCTGGTGCCGATCAGCAAGGTGAGCTCCTCGCCCCTCATACTCGCGGTGAATCCCGGTGTGGGCGTGGGCTCGGTGCAGGAGCTGGTCGCGCACGCCAAGAAGAATCCCGGCAAGCTGAACTACGCCACTTCGGGCAACGGCTCGGCGCCGCACATGGCGGCGGTGCTGTTCCTGCGCCTGGCGCAGGTGGACATGGTGCACGTGCCCTTCAAGGGCGGCGCGCCCGCGGTGCAGTCGGTACTCGCGGGCGATACGCAGCTCGCGTTCGCCACGCCGCCCTCGGTGCTGCCGCTCGTGCAGGCGGGACGGCTGCGCGCGCTCGCCATCACGAGCCGCAGCGCGACGCCGCTCATTCCGGGCGTGCCGGGGATGGGCGAAGTGGGCCTGCCGGACTACGAGATCGGCTTCTGGTACGGGTTCTTCGTGCCGGCGGGCACGCCGACCGACGTGGTGCGCAAGCTCTACGACGCCACGAGCCAGGTGCTCAAGCTGCCGGACACGGCGCGCATCCTGGCGAAGGAGGGCACCGAGACCGCGGGCTCGGCATCGCCGGAAGACTTCGCGCGCTTCCTCGCCGAGGACGCCAAGCTCTGGGCGCGCCTGGTCAAGGAGTCGGGCGCCAAGGCCGAGTAGGGAAGGGGTAGAAAACTACAACCGCTTGCCGAGGACGTTGTCCATGTTGCCGCCGGTCTTCATGCACGAGGTGAACAGCTCCTCGGCGAAGGCCTGGCTGTTGGTGGCGTTGCCGCTGCGGTAGGCGGCGTCGAGGATGTCCTTCATCAGCTCGCGGCCGCGCGCCGATTCCGAGACGTCGTAGATGCGCGCCATGATGGCGCTCGCCTGCGGCCGCTGCACCTCTTCCTGCGCGAGCGAGCGCGCCACCACCGCCATGTCGGCGGCGATGCCGCACTCCATCGCGCTTTCCGCCCTGGGCGCGGCGAGCGCCGAAGCGCTCGCCGCCGCAAGGACTGCTGCCATTAGCTCTTTCACTGTTTTTGTCCCGGTTTGTCGCCGACGCCGCTGGTGCTCGAGCCGCTCTGCGTGCCGCCGGGGCCGACCGAGCCGCCCATGCCGCCGGTGGTGCTGGGGCTGCGCGCATCCTTGTCGGTCGTCGCGCCGGCCGCGCCGGTGCTGCCGAGCGCGCCGTATTCGCTCTGCGAAATGCGCCCGTCGTTGTCCTTGTCGAGCTCGCTGAAGCGGCTTTGCCACGATGCGTCGCGCGCCTCGTCACGGGAGATGTAGCCGTCGTTGTTACGGTCCATCGCGCTGAAGCCACTCGCGCTTGCGCCCGCGCCGGATTGGTCCTTCACGCCGTGCTTTGCCGGCGGCGCCGCGGGATTGCTGTCCTTCGGGTCGGCGGTGGTCCGGCCGGGCGATTGCGCCAGCGCAGGGGCGGCGAACGCCGCCGCGATTGCCAGCGTGATGAGTTGCTTTTTCATCAGGACCTCCATGGAGTTGGTGGGGCTTCGAACCACTCGCAATTCACGTGCCACGATCCGGTAGGATTGCCCCTCCTTCCAATGGAACTAGGCATCAAGGGCCGCACCGCCCTCGTCACGGGGGCCAGCATGGGAATCGGCCGGGGCATCGCCGCCGCGTTCGCGCGCGAGGGCGTGAAGCTCGCCGTGGTCGCGCGCCGGCGCAACCTGCTCGAGGCGCTCGAGAAGGAGCTCGCGACCAAGCTCGTGATCATCGAGCAGGATTTCCTCGCGCCGGGGGCGCCCGAGGCGATCGCCGAGCAGGCGCTCGCGGGCCTCGGCTCGATCGAGATCCTCGTCAACAACGCCGGCGGCAGCCGGCGCTTCACGCTCGAGGCGACCGAGGCGCAGTGGGAAGAGGCGCTCACGCTCAACTTCACGCGCCAGCGCCAGCTCGCGCACCGCCTGCTGCCGCAGATGATCGCGCGCAAGTGGGGCCGCGTCGTCAACATCACCGGCAAGTCCGAGCCCGAGGGCCTGAACGGCGCGTTCGCCGCCAAGGCCGCGATGCATGCCTGGGCAAAGGGCCTTTCGCGCGAGGTCGGGAAGCACGGCATCACCGTGAACTGCGTGCCGCCAGGGCGCATCATCAGCGAGCAGATCCTGCGCAACTACCCGCCCGAGTTCCGCAAGAAGGAGAGCGAGGAGGACATCCCGGTAGGCGAATACGGCCAGCCGGCCGACATCGCGAACCTGGTCTGCTTCCTGGTCTCGCCGCTCGCGCGCTACATCACCGGCGCGGTAATCCCGGTGGACGGTGGACTGAGGAGATACTCATTCTGAAATTCATGGTGCTGGCGATGGCCGCGGTCGCATTCCCCTGCGCGGCGCAAACTTATCCCACCAAGCCGATCCGCCTCGTGGTGCCGTTCGCGCCCGGCGGCTCGAGCACCATCGTGGCGCGCAGCGTCGCGGCCGAGATGGAGAAGGCGCTCGGGCAGTCGATCGTGATCGAGAACAAGGGCGGCGGCGGGGGCAACCCGGCGATGCAAGACGTGGCGCGCGCCGATCCGGACGGCTACACGCTGCTCATCACGCACATCGGCAGCCTCGCGCTCAACCCGTTCCTCTACTCGAACCTGCCGTTCGACGTGAACCGCGATTTCGCTCACATCTCGCTGCTCGCGAAGGTGCCGAGCATCTTCGTGGTGCACGAAAGCGTCGCGGCGAAAGATGCGCGCGAGTTCGTGGCGCTCGCGAAGAAGGAGCCCGGCAAGCTCTATTACGGCTCGGCGGGCAACGGCAGCGCGGGCCATCTCGCCATGGAGTACTTCAAGCTCGTCTCGGGCATCGAGCTGCAGCACGTACCGTACAAGGGCACCGGCCCGAACCTGGTCGACCTGGTCGCCGGGCGCACTCAGGCGACATCGGCCGGCACGCCGCCGCTCATGCCGCACGTGAAGAGCGGGAAGCTGCGCGTCATCGGCGTGGGCTCGCCCAAGCGCCTGCCCTCGATCCCGGACGTACCGACCATCGCCGAGCAGGGCTACGCGGGCTTCGAGACGTCGCAGTGGTACGGATTGTCGGCGCCTGCGAAGACGCCGCCCGCGATCATCAAGCGGCTCAGCGACGAAGCAGCGAAGGCGGCGAAGAGCGCGGCAGTCGCCGAGCGCTTCAAAGCCGACGACGCCGAGGCGATCGGCTCGACGCCGCAGGAGTACGCCGACTTCGTCGCCAAAGAGCAGGCCCGCTGGAAGGATGTGATCCAGAAGGCCAACATCAAGATCGACTGATGGATTACGACGTCATCGTTGTCGGCGGCGGCAACGCGGCGCTGTGTGCAGCGCTGTCGGCTTCAGAATTTTCCAAACGCATTCTCGTTTTGGAGCGAGCCCCGGAAGAAGAATCGGGCGGCAACTCGCGCTTCACCGCGGGCTTGTTCCGGCTGGTCTACACCGGCCCGGACGACCTCAAGACGCTGATCCCCGACCTCTCGGCCGACGAGATCGCCAACACCGACTTCGGCACCTACACCGAGGAGCAGTTTCTCGACGACATGGCGCGGCTGACCGAGTACCGGTGCGACCCCGACCTCACCGAGATCCTCGTCAAACAAAGTTTGCCGACCGCGCAATGGATGCGAAAGCGCGGCGTGCGCTTCACCGCCGCGTGGGGGCGCCAGGCGTTCAAGCTCGGCGGCAGGTTCAAGTTCTGGGGCGGCCTCACCGTCGAGGCGGTCGGCGGCGGCCAGGGGCTGATCGAGGCCGAGACGCAGCTCGCGAAGAAGGCCGGCATCGAGATTTGGTACCAAGCGCGCGCGGTTTCGCTGATTGCGGATGACGATGGCGTGCACGGAGTTGTCGTTAGGAAAAACAACAAGACCGTGAGCGTCAAGAGCAAGGCGGTGGTGCTCGCCGCCGGCGGCTTCCAGGCCAACACCGAATGGCGCACACGCTACATGGGCCCCGGCTGGGAGCTCGCCAAGGTGCGCGGCACGCGCTTCAACACCGGCGACGCGATCCGCATGGCGCTCGACATCGGCGCCGCCGCGCACGGCAACTGGTCGGGCTGCCACGCGGTCGCCTGGGACCGCAACGCGCCGGAGACCGGCGACCTCGCGGTCGGCGACGGCTTCCAGAAGCATTCCTATCCCTGGGGCGTGTACATCAATGCCGAGGGCAAGCGCTTCGTCGACGAGGGCGCAGATTTCCGCAATTACACCTACGCCAAGTACGGCCGCGTGATCCTGCAGCAGCCCAAGCAGTTCGCGTGGCAGATCTTCGATGCCAAGGTGAAGCAGCAGCTGCGCGACGAATACCGCATCAAGCAGGTGACCAAGATCAGCGGCAACAGCCTCGAAGAGCTGGTCTCGAAGATGGACGACACCGACCAGAAGGCGGCGCTCGAGACGCTGAAAAAGTACAACGCCGCGGTGCGCACGGAGATTCCGTTCAACCCGAACGTGAAGGACGGGCGCCGCACGGAGAATTTAGAAACAAACAAATCCAATTGGGCCAACACGCTGGATACGCCGCCGTTCGAGGCCTATGCGGTGACTTGCGGCATCACGTTCAGCTTCGGCGGATTGAAGATCAACACGCAGGCGCAAGTCCTGAGCTCCGATGGCGAGCCCATCCCGGGCCTCTACGCCGCGGGTGAGCTGGTGGGCGGCATCTTCTGGTTCAATTATCCCGGCGGCTCCGGCCTCACCAACGGCGCGGTGTTCGGCAAGATCGCCGGTTCGAGCGCCGCGAGGTTTCGGTGAAGCCGGTCGCGTCGAAGGGCATCCGCTTCATCGGCCATACCGACATGGACGGCCGCGGCGATGGCGTGCAGGTCATGGTGCATCGCGGCTACGCCTACGTCGGCCACGGCTTCAGCAACGGCATCACCACCGTCGACGTACGGGATCCGGGCAAGCCGAAGGCGGTCGACTTCATCGCCTGCCCACCCGGCACGCGGGCGTTTCACCTGCAGACCCACGAAGATCTGCTGCTGGCGGTCAACGCGCCGAGCGTCTGGACGATGCAGCAGTTCCAGCAGAGCGACAAAAACTACTTCGGCGGCTCGCCGGCCGACCGGCTGAAGGGCACCGGCATCGAGTTCACGGCGGGCATCCGGGTCTACGATATTTCCAGGCCGGAGAAACCGCGCGAGATCGGCTTCATGCCGGTCGAGGGCATCGGGCCGCATCGCATCTGGTACGTGGGCGGGCGCTATGCGTACGCGTCCATCCACTTCGCCGACTTCACCGACCACGTGCTCGCGATCATCGACGTGTCGAAGCCGAGCAAGCCGGAGCTCGTTGGGCGCTGCTGGATCCCGGGCATGTGGAAAGGCGGAGGCGAGACGCCGAACTTTCCCGCCGGCAAGCGTTATGCGCTGCACCACGCGCTGCTCGACGGCGACATCGCCTACGGCGCCTGGCGCGACGGCGGCCTGACCGTGATCGACGTGGCCGACAAGGCGCGGCCGAGGATCCTCGTGCACCGGCTGCCGCAGCCGGGCGGCGGCGGCACGCACTCGCCGCTCCCGCTGCCGGACCGCAAGCTACTGGTGCTCGCCGACGAGCCGACCTTCGCCAACTGCAAGGAAGGGCGGCGCCACATCTGGACGTACGACATCCGCGAGCCGTCCAACCCGGCGCTGATCGCGTCCTTCCCGGAACCCGGCGAAGCCGACTATTGTGCGAAGGGTGGGTTTTTCGGCCCGCACAACCTGCACGAGAACCGGCCGGGCGCCTTCCAGAGTTCGAAGCTCCTAATCGCCACCTATTACAACGCCGGGGTGCGGATCTACGACATCGCCGACCAGGCGCGGCCGAAGGAAATCGCGTATTACGTGCCCCCCAATCCGGCCAGGATGGTGGATCCGCGACCGAACCGGCCGCAGGTGCTGCAGACCGCCGACTGCTATGTCGACAAAAGCGGGCTCATGTACCTGACGGATCAGAACGCCGGGCTTAATATCCTGCAGTTCGAGGAACTCTAGACCGAGGGGAGGGAACGTGAAGGCGAACTGGATTGCAGCTGCTCTGATCACGGGCGCCGCGACGGCGGCGCACGCCCAGCAAACGGTGTTCATGCCGATCGTGATCGAGGTGTCGGGCAACGGCGCGGTATCAGGCACCAACTTCCGCGACGGCGCGCTGATGGCGATCGACGAGATCAACGCGAAGGGCGGCATCCTCAAGCGCAAGATCAACGCGCCGGTGAGCGACACGCAGAGCAATGCCGCCATCTCGCGCGCGCAGGTGCAGAAGGCGATCGACGGCGACCCGTACGTGATCCTCGGACCGGTGTTCTCCGGCTCGGTGAAGGTGAACATGCAGCTTGCCCAGCAGGCCGAGGTCCCGCAGATCGTCGGCGCGGAAGCCGCCGAGATCACGCAGATGGGCAACCCGTACGTGTTCCGCACCTCCTTCGGCCAGCAGATGAGCATGCCGAAGATGGCGGCCTTCGTCGCCAACGGCATGAAGGCGAAGACCGTGGCGTTCCTCTGGGTGAACAACGACTACGGCAAGGGCGGGCGCGACGTGTTCTTCAAGGAGATGGCGGCACGCAACATCAAGATCGTGGCCGACGTCTCGACCGAGTCGGGCCAGGTCGACTTCGCCGCCGACATCGTCAAGATGAAGGCGTCGAACGCCGACGTGATGTTCATCTACACCAACGAGGAAGAGTGCGCGCGCGTGCTGCGCGAGGCGCGCAAGCAGGGCGTGAAGCAGCCGATCATCGGCGAGACCAACGTCGTTAGCCAGAAGGTGATCGACCTCGCCGGCGAGACGGCCGAAGGCGCGAAGGGGCATGTCGGGCTCACCGCCGATGCGCCGATCCCGGCCGTGCAGGCGTTCACCGACAAGTTCCAGAAGCGCTACAAGTACGTGCCCGACCATAACGGTCTCAAGGGCTACATGGGCGTGTACGCGGTCAAGTACGCGACCGAGAAGCTCGGCAAGTTCGACCGCAAGGCGCTGGCGAAAAGCCTGCACGGCATGACCATCACGCCGGCGCAGGAGCCGGGCATCCTGATCGAGACCACCTGGGACGACAAAGGCGACATCGACCGCATCAGCTTCCTGGTCGAGGTGGTCAAGGGCAGACAGAAGGTGGTCGAGATCCTGCCCAAGCTGGGCAAGTAGCAGGCCGGGCAGGCAGCCCTGGCCGATTTACTGCAGCTCGCGGTCGCCGGGATCGCGACGGGCGGCATCTATGCGCTCGTCGCGGTCGGCTTCGTGCTGCTCTGGCAGACCTCGCAGACCATCAACTTCGCTCAGGGCGAGTTCGTCATGCTGCCGGCGTTCTTCGTGCTGGCGGCCATGCGGTTCGGCGAGCTTTCCTTCCCGGCTGCGCTGCTCATCGGTTTCGTAGTCGCGGTGCTGGTCCTGGGCGTGCTGTTCAAGCAGCTGGTGGTCGACCCGATCCTGCGCCATGGCGTCCTGCCGCTCGTCATCTCGACCCTGGGCCTTGCCATCCTGTTCAAGGAGGGGGTCAAGGAGTTCTACTCCGCCGAGGCGCAAGGCTTCCCCGGCGTGTGGCCGACCACCAACGTCACGATCGCCGGCGCGGTGATCTCGGCGCAGAGCCTGGTGATCATCGGGGTGGCGGTGATGGCGGTGGGGGTCCTGCAGTATTTCCTCCACGCCACCCGCACCGGCCGGCAGATGCAGGCCACCGCGCAGAACCCGGTGCTCGCGCGCGTGCTCGGCATTCCGGTCGAGCGGATGATCCTCTACACGTTCCTGGTCAACGCGGCGCTGGTCGCGCTCGCCTCCTTCCTGGTGAGCCCGATCTACCTCGCCAAGTTCACCAACGGCGAGCTGCTGGGCCTCGCCGCCTTCGTCGCCGCGATCGTCGGCGGCTTCAACCAGGTGCGCGGCGCGATCGTTGGCGGACTGCTGCTCGGCATCGTCGACAACCTGGTCGCGGCCTACTGGTCGTCGCAGTATCGCGCGGCGATCCCGCTGTTCCTGCTGATCGCGGTGATCCTGTGGCGCCCGCAGGGGCTGCTCGGCCGCGCCGAGGAGCGCACGGTTTGAAGAAGGTTGTTTTCGTGCTGCTGCCCGTCGCCTTGGTCGCGGCGCCGTTCTTTCTGAAGCCCTACGGGATCTACCTGCTGAGCCTCTGGGTGGTGATGACGATCGCCGCGATCGGCCTCAACCTCACGCTGGGCTACGCCGGCCAGATCTCGCTCGCGCAGGGCTCGTTCGTCGGCATCGGCGCCTATGCGGCGGCGCTGCTCACCACGAGCGGCTGGCCATTGTGGTCGGCCTTTCTGCTCGCGATCGCGCTCAGCCTGGCGATCGGCTGGCTGCTCGGCTACCCCGCGCTGCGCGTGCAGCACCACTATCTCGCCTTCGTCACGCTCGCTTTCGCGACGCTCGTCTACCTCGTGCTGCGCAACGAGCAATGGCTGACCAAGGGCGTCTACGGCGTGCCCAACATTCCGCGCCCGACGCTGCTCGGCTGGTCGACCAAGGCGCCGATCCCGTTCTACTTCTTCTGCCTGGGCATCCTCGCGCTCGTCTCGGTCGGAACCTGGTGGCTGGTGCGCTCGCCGTGGGGCCGCGCGTTCACCGCGCTGCGCGAGAACGCGCTGCGCGCCGACTCGCTCGGGGTCGATACGCGGCGCTACACCTTGATGGCGTTCGCGTTCGGCTCTGCGCTGGGCGGGATCGCCGGCGTGCTGTATGCGCCGCTGATCCAGTTCATCGAGCCGACCGTGTTCAACCTCAACCTGTCGTTGAACATCTTGCTGATGGTGATGGTCGGCGGCTCGGGCTACTTCCTCGGCCCGTTCCTTGGCGCCGCGGTCTCCGTGCTGCTGCCGGAGTGGGCGCGCTTCGGGAGCGATGCGCTCTACCTGATCCTGTATGCGATCGCGGTCATGGTGCTGATGGCGTTCTGTCCTTCCGGCCTCCTCGGCCTGGCGGAGCGCCTGCGCCGATGAACCGCGTCCTCGAGGTCCGCGACCTGGCCAAGTCGTTCGGCGGCATCCACGCCGTAAACGGCGTGTCGTTCGACGTGCGCGAAGGCGAGATCCTTGGCCTGATCGGGCCGAACGGCTCGGGCAAGTCGACGCTGTTCAACTGCATCCTCGGCCAGCTCGCGCCTTCGGCCGGCGAGGTGCGCATCGACGGGCGCGCGATCACCGGCATGCGGCCCTGCCAGCTCAACCGCCTCGGCGTCGGCCGCACCTTCCAGCTGCTGCAGGTGTTTCCGCAGCTCACGGTGCGCGAGAACCTGATCCTCGCCGGACAGGAGCACCAGAAGTCGATGTGGTCGCGCCTGGTCGGACGGCGCGACGCCGGGATGGGGGGCGCGGCCGACCGCATGATCGAGTTCTTCCGCCTCAGCGCGCTCGCCGGCGAGAACGCCGGCGCGCTGAGCTACGGCCAGCAGAAGCTGCTCGACGTGGCGATGGCGTTCATGGCCGGGCCACGCCTGGTGCTGCTCGACGAGCCCGCGGGAGGCGTCAATCCGACCATGCTCGCCGGGCTGAAGGAGCGCCTGCGCGAGATCAACGCCGCGCAGCGCGCCACCTTCGTCGTCATTGAGCACAACATGGAATTCGTCATGTCGCTGTGCACGCGCATCCTGGTGCTCGCCGAGGGCCGCATCATCGCCGAGGGCGCGCCGGAGGAGATCCGCGGCAATCCGCAGGTGATCGAGGCCTACCTTGGCGGATAGCATCCTCGCGCTCGAGGAAGTCGTCGCCGGGTACGGCGGGCTCACGGTCCTCAACGGCGTTAGCCTGCACGCCGCGCGCGGCGCCATCACGACCATCATCGGCCCCAACGGCGCCGGCAAGTCGACCGTGTTCAAGACCGTGTTCGGGCTGCTGCCGGCGCGCGGCGGGCGCGTGGCGTTCGAAGGCCGCGAGGTGACCAACTTCACCCCGCGCAGGCTGCTCGAGCTGGGCATCTCCTACGTGCCGCAGGGGCGCAACATCTTTCCCGAGCTCTCCGTGCGCCACAACCTCGAGCTCGGCGCGACCTCGGTGGCGGGCCGCGTCGACGTCGCCGCGCGCGTCGCGTCGGTGATGGAGCGCTTCCCGATGCTGCGCGAGCGCGCCGGCGCGCAGGCGTCCACGCTCTCCGGCGGCCAGCAGAAGCTGCTCGAGATCGCGCGCGGCCTGCTGCTCGAGCCGAAGCTCATGCTGATCGACGAGCCCTCGATCGGGCTGTCGCCGGTGCTGGTGAAGGAGGTGTTCGCGATCCTGCAGGATCTGCGCGCGAAAGGCATGTCGATCCTGATGGTCGAGCAGAACGCCAAGCGCGCGCTCGAAGTCTCGGACTTCGGCGTCGTCCTCGAGCTCGGCCGCGCGCGGATGTCGGGCGAGGCGCGCGCGATCCTCGCCGACCCCAAGGTGGGCCAGCTCTTCCTCGGCGGTGGGCTGGTGACTACTGGATGATGCGGTCGACGCGCGCCAGCAGCGTCGGCGGTATCTTCATTCCGAGCGCCTTCGCCGCGGTGATGTTGAGGGTCAGGCTGATGCTGCGCGCCTGCTCGATCGGGATGGTGCTCGCGTTCCCGCCCTTGAGGACCTTGTCGGCGAACACCGCCAGCATGCGGAAGCCGTCGGCAAGCGAGGGACCGTAGCTGACCAGGCCGCCCGCCTCGACGAACTCGGTCCAGCCGTACATGCAGGGAATCCTGGTCTGCGCGGCCAGCTCGGCGATTTCCTTCCGGCGATTGAGCGTGAGCGAATCGGGAAACACGAGAATCGCATCGAACTTCGCCGCGCGAAACACCGCGAAGGCCGGCGCGAGCTCTTCGGGCTTGTGCACGAGGTGCCGGGTGACTTCGGCGCCAAGGCGCCGCGCCGTGTCCTCCGTCACGCGGTACTCGAGGAGCTCGCCGGTGTGCTCGGGATTGGAGAGGAGCGCGATGCGCTTCGCGTCCGGCAGCAGATCCTTCAG
>Ga0075420_100000043_pt1 | contig 67882 bp, 59 predicted proteins | sample SoiMetdeltSBSDD4_FD_75296 | JGI IMG/M metagenome (GOLD analysis project Ga0075420, IMG submission 75296) | Bulk soil microbial communities from a Populus tree surrounding site in Tennessee, USA - Soil MetaG P. deltoides SBSDD4 | ecosystem: Environmental > Terrestrial > Soil > Tree plantation...
GACATCTTCATCACGACGACCGGCAACTTCAACATCATCACCGCCGCGCACATGGCGAAGATGAAGAACCACGCGATCGTCGGCAACATCGGCCACTTCGACAACGAGATCGACATGGCCGGTCTGGCGAAGGTGCCGGGCATCAAGAAGATCAACATCAAGCCGCAGTACGACGAGTGGGTCTTCCCGGATGGCCACAGCGTGATGATCCTGGCCGAGGGCCGGTTGTTGAACCTCGGGTGCGCGACCGGTCACCCGAGCTTCGTCATGTCGGCGTCGTTCACGAACCAGACGCTGGCACAGCTCGAGCTGCACGCCAATGCCGAGACCTACGGCAAGACGGTGACGATGCTGCCGAAGAAGCTGGACGAGGAAGTGGCGCGTCTGCACCTCGATCACATCGGGGTCAAGCTGACGACGCTCACGCCGGAGCAGGCCGAGTACATCGGTGTGCCGGTGGAGGGTCCGTACAAGCCGGACTTCTATCGGTACTGAGCGAAGACGAGCGAAGACAAAGACACCGGGTGTCATTTCGGTGGGATTCACCTGGAAATGACACCCGGTGTTGTGTGTAAATCCCGCCATGATCGACGAGCACGATCGACGGCTGGCTTCTCTGGTCCGTCCTCCCAACTTTCGTAATCCATCGCCAGCATCGAAATACGACCTCGTCGTCATCGGGGGTGGGACCGCGGGCCTGGTGTGTGCGGCGGGGGCCGCGGGTCTCGGTGCGCGCGTTGCCATGGTGGAGCGTGCACGCCTCGGGGGTGATTGTCTCAACACTGGTTGCGTGCCGTCCAAGTCGATGCTGCGGTCGGCGCGCGTTGTTGGCGAAGCGCGAGCCGGGCCGTCGCTTGGCATTCGTGCCACCGTGCAACCCGACTTTCAGGCCGTGATGACACGTATGCGAGGCCGGCGCGCTGATCTCGCTCCGGCTGATTCGGCGGACCGGCTTTCGTCGCTCGGTGTCGATGTCTTCTTCGGCTCAGGATCGTTTTCAGGGCCGCGGTCAATGACCGTCTCCACTGAAGAACAGGCGCCACACTGTTCGCTTCGGTTCAGAAAGGCGGTCATCGCAACCGGCAGCCGGCCGGCCGTGCCGTCCATTCCCGGCCTCTCCGAAACACCATACCTGACAAACGAAACTGTGTTCGACCTCACGGAGCAGCCGCGTGAGCTTGCGATCGTCGGCGGAGGCCCGACGGGCTGCGAGCTGGCACAGGCATTCGCGCGCCTGGGTACTCGAGTCACGCTCTTCGAATCAGGCCAGCAGCTGCTCGCGCGCGAGGATCGCGATGCCGCGAGAGTCGTGGCGGCACGGTTGCGCCAGGACGGCGTCGATGTGTTGCTGAGTACTGAACTCGCGAGCGTTCAATGCGATGGCGGGCGGATCCTCCTCAGGCATGTCGGTGGTGTGCTATCGGTGGATGCGTTGCTCGTGGCAAGCGGGCGAGCGCCACGCGTGAACGATCTTCAGCTCGAGGCAGCCGGCATTGAGTACAGCGCGGGCGGCGTCACGGTGGATGACCGACTGCGTACGTCGAATCGACAGGTCTACGCCGCGGGAGATGTCTGCTCCAAATTCAAGTTCACTCACGCCGCCGACGCCATGGCGCGCATCGTCGTCCGCAACGCGCTCTTCTTCGGGCGCGCACGTGTCTCGTCGCTCATCATCCCGTGGTGCACGTTCACGTCCCCGGAAGTCGGGGCAGTCGGCGACTTCGGCGATGAGGCGGCGGCACGTGGCGCCGACGCCATCACGATCCCACTTTCATCTGTTGATCGATCCGTGGTGGATGAGGCGACGGAAGGTTTCGTCCGGCTGCATCATCGGCGCGGACGAATCGTCGGCGCGACAATCGTGGCGCCAGACGCCGGGGAGCTGATCAGCGCGGTTGCTGTCGCCATGCGCTATGGCGGGAGCCTCAGCGACCTCGCCTCGTCAGTTTTCCCGTATCCGACGCTGTCCGTGGCATTGCGTCAGGCAGGTGATGCGTATCGCCGATCGGCGCTGACGCCTGCCGCACGGAACGCACTGCGGTACTATTTCCGTCTGCTTCGATGATTGCTCTGCTGGTGGCGCTCGCTCTTGGGCAGTCTCCCTGTGCAAACAACGCCGCTGTCATGGCTTCTGCCCAGGAGCGAGCGGCATTGTTCGATCTTCGCGGAGCGATGACGGGCCTTGCAGCCGGCCGTTCCTCATGCGTTGAGACGTCGGTTGCGTACTGGTATTTGCACGGCCTCATCGCCGCCCGCGAGGCTTATCGCTTCGGCGGCTCACCCGAGTCGCTGGAACCGGTGAGGGTCGCCGTCGCGGAGTTGGCCGCGCGCAGTCAGGACACTCCGGCAGCCGAAATCGCCAGAGTCGTCCTGCTGGCGGCATCCTCTGCGGCGCAGAGTGAACGAGACGAGATGGGACTGTTCCTGGAGCACGCGCTCAACCTGGAGCGCCAACAACGTTCGGCAGGGCTGATGGGAGCGCCGATTGTCACCGCGCACGAAGTTGCGGGAGATCTGTGGCTGCAGGTCCATCGTTTCGACGACGCGCGCCGCGCCTATCTCGAGGCTGCGAGTCTGACCGGTGCGACGAGACGAGTCACGCTGGGGCTGGCACGGACGGCGGCTCGTTTGGGCGACTCGCAAACCTCGTGCGAACAGTATCGGAACGTGGTGAGCAGCTGGCCACAGCGAGGAGGCGAGCCTCCCGAGTTGATCGAAGCGCGCACATTTCTCAAGCGGCAGGACTGTCGCGCGCAGGGATCGCGGTCACCGCGGTGAGCACGTACCGATTTCGGGCCGACGTGCTGGAGCAACTCGAGCGCCACGGCGTGCGGCCGACGACGACGACTCGGCCGGAGCTGGTGCACGAGTTCGTAAGTGACCTCTATCGCTACGAACTGCGACGGCTCCGCGACCGTCTGGTCAAGCGCGAGATTCCCAAGACCGGCTATTTCGAGCGCGTCATCGCGCTGCGCCGTCAGTATCCACTCGTTTCGCTGAAGCCAGAGCAGTGGCTGGAGTGAGCCCGCGGAGCCGGCAGAGAACGCAGAGAAAAGCTCAACGCAGAGAACGCTGAGGAGCGGAGGCGCGCAGAGGCTACCCGCGTGGCGCCGGTCTGCGGCCGGCGATCCATGCCGCGCGAAGCGCGGGCCACGCGGGCTGCCTCCCGACCAGGCAAACCCTCTGTGCCTGGTGTGTCGTGATCAAGTGGGGGGACGAGGCTATCATTAGAAACAATGTCCCAGGTCCGAGCCGTACCGTCGAAGTTGCCAGCCGGCGGCGTCAGCATCTTTGCGGTCATGACGCGCCTCTCGAACGAGGTTGGCGCGATCAATCTGTCGCAGGGGTTTCCTGATTTCGATACGTCTCCGGAATTGATCGAATCGGTCGCGCGCTTCATGCGTGAGGGGCACAACCAGTACGCGCCAATGCCTGGCGTCCTTGCCTTGCGAGAAGCGCTGTCGCTCAAGATCGAGACGCTCTACGGCCGCCACTACGACCCGGTCACCGAGATCACGGTCACCACCGGATCGACCGAAGGGTTGTTTGCCACGATCACAGCGCTCGTCCATCCCGGAGACGAAGTGCTCTTGTTTCAGCCCGCGTACGACTCCTATACGCCGGCGGTGACCTTGAGCGGTGGCACTCCGGTCTACGCTACCCTGAGATACCCGCACTATCGCATCGACTGGGACGAAGTGCGACGCAAGGTATCCTCGCGCACCAGAGCCATTGTCATCAACTCGCCGCACAACCCCACAGGGATGATCTGGACCCCGGACGACATCCGCGAGCTGACGCGCGTCCTCCAGAACACAGACGCCGTCGTCGTCGCCGATGAAGTTTACGAGCACATCCTGTTCGATGGCGCGCGGCACGAGAGTCTCGCTCGCTATCCCGAGATCGCGGAACGCGCTGTCGTGATCAGTTCATTTGCGAAGACGTACACGACCACCGGATGGAAGGTCGGCTACTGCGCTGCGCCGCCGGCGCTGACGTCAGCGATACAAGGCGTGCACCAGTGGATCACGTTTGCTGTGAACACACCCATCCAGATGGCCTATGCCGAGGCGGTGCGCCGCGATCCTTACTGCCGCGACATTACAGCCTTCTACCAGGGGCGACGGGACAAATTCCTGGCGTTGACGCAGGCGTCACGTTTTCGTCCCTTGACCTGCGAGGGCACGTTCTTCCAGATGTTCGATTACTCCGAGATCACGGGCGAGCCGGACGCCGACTTCGCCATCCGGCTCACGCGCGAGCACGGCGTCGCCGCGATTCCGATCTCACCGTTTCTCTACGAAGGCGAGAGGGCGGGACCGGTGCTGCGGTTCTGTTTCGCGAAGCGAGATGAGACGCTCGAGCGCGCCTCGGAAAGACTAGTGCGGGTCTGAGGGTTTCTTCACGCGCGGATAGAGTGCGAGACCGACACCGGCCCAGAGCAAGGCACGAACGCGGCGCATCAACGCCAGCGCACCTCCACCACCAAGTCCCAGCATCGCCACTGGCGCCGCATTCGACGCCTCGAGGGCGCCGATACCCGCGGGAATCGCCGCCGAGGCGACGCTCCCCAGGCGCGCGAACGTGTCGATGGCGAGGGCGGCAGTGATTCCGATCGGTTCACCGATCACCCAGAGAACCAACCAGACCTCGAATGCCGTCAGTAGATAACAGATCACCGGAAGGACAGTAAGAACGATCAGCCTGCGACGATCGCCGCGCAGGAGATCCAGGAGCACATCCTCGACGTCGAGGACGAAACGGACGACTCGAGAGGTCTCGAGTGGGCGGCCGACGAGCCGCCCGAGCCGTGTGACGAGCCGGCCAAGATAGTCGCCTTTGCGATGACGCGCGATCTCCGCGAGGATCCCCAGCGCGATGACGGTCACCATCGAGAGCAGTGTGAAGACGGCGTCCCACGTCCCCGGCATCGCCAGCAGCCTCACCGCAATCGTTGAAATGACGCCCGCGATGACGAGCGACACGATTGCGAACGCGAGCCGCTCCAGTGTGATGGACGCAGTGGCGACCGGCGCCGCCACCTGATCGTAGAGCAACATGATCTTCAGCGGTTCACCAGTGACACCGCGGATCGTGAAGAAACTGATGGCGTCGGCGGCAAGCCGTACGCGAAACAAGCGCGCGAAGCCTGGTCTGGCGTCGTCCGGAAAGGCGATGGACCAGCCCCACGTTCTGAGGAGGTGCCAGCACGCGCCTGGGAGGAGCAGGGCGGGAAACGCAAGCCCCAGCCGGCTGGCACTCGCTATCGTTTCGTCAAAGCCGGAGCGAATGATGGTGACCGCGAATAGCGAGACGCCGATGACGAGGGCGACCGCCGAGACGAGTTGAGGGACGGACCGAAACACCTACGTCCGATTATTCCTCATCCTGATCGTCGGGGCCCTCATCCAGCTTCAAATCGTCGAGAGTCTCATCCGCCTTGGTAGCGACGTCATCGATCTCGACATTCGCATCGTCCTCGAGATCGTCGACAGCGTAGATGCGCCCTCCCGTTTTCTCCTTGATGGGTCCGCGAGGCTTGTGTTCCTGTTGCGAGGTCTTCTTTCCTCGCAGTCGCTTGGGAGGCGCAGGCGGACCGAAGTTCGCGCTTCGATCCCGTCCGCCGGGTCCAGTTGATGGGCCACCAAAGCCAGGCCGCGGACCGCCGAAGCCACCGCCTCCACCCGGGCGCGGACCGCCAAAGCCACCGCCACCTGGGCGCGGACCGCCAAAGCCACCGCCTGGGCGCGGGCCGCCGAATCCACCGCCACCACCGCCCGGGCGGGGTGCGAAGCCACCACCCGGGCGCGGGGGTGGACGATCCTCGCGCGCACGTGCCTCGCTGACGGCGAGAGGACGCCCCTGGAAAGGTTGTGAGTCGAATTTACGAATCACTTCCTCGGCGACTGCGCGATCCGCAAACTCCACGAATGCGAATCCGCGCGGACGACCGGTCTCGCGATCGACCGGCATGGCGACGTGGGAGGGCTCTGCGACGGCTGCGAAGTGAGCTCTGAGGTCCGCTTCGCTCGCACCGTACGGGAGGTTTCCGATGAACAGACGGACTGCCAAGTTCTCCTCGTGAAAAAACCCACTGATTGGGTTGGCGCTCGATTCTATCGCAAGTCGGGCCGCGGGCCGCGGACTTCGCGGCTGGGACCGCGGACTTTCGGACGTCAGGGAACGGTCAACGGCCCACCGTCCAGGGTTCATTGTTCAAAGAGTTGTGACACCTCCGATGCGGAGATCGACGTACCTGAATCGACCAGACCGACTCGCGAGGCTGCGATGCCGATGACTTCCGGGGCGCTGAGGCCGATGCCCCTTAGCTCGCGCACTCCCGTGTCTCCCGCCGACTTACTGAGCTTTTCGCCGCGATCGTCATGGATGAGCGGATGATGCAGAAAAACCGGAGCTTTTTCCCGCCCCAGCATCCTTGCCAGCCGAATCTGCCGTCCCGTTGACGAGACCAGGTCCTCGCCACGTATCACCAATGTGACGTGCTGCCGCACGTCATCGACGGTCACGGCAAATTGGTAGGTCCAATGACCATCACGGTCTTTCACCAGCAGATCACCGCATTGCTCGGCTGGCACCTGCGATAGCGGACCGAGGACCACGTCTTCGAAGTTTTCCGGTCCATTGCCAAGTTGCACACGAATTCCACGGCCGGGCGCCATTTCCAGTCCTCGACCGCGGCATCGGCCATCGTAGCGTTCACCACCGATGTCCTTACGCGAGCACTCACACGCGTAGACGTGAGTCGTCGCCCGCAGGGTTTCAAGAGCCTGGTCGTAGAGCGATGGCGTCTCGCTTTGCCGCAGCAGGGGCTCCAGTCCCGAGTCGGGCTCGAATCCGAGCCATGCGAGGTCGTCCAGAAGAGCGGCCTCGTACTCGGGTCGACAGCGGACGCGATCGTGATCCTCGACGCGCAGCAGTACCCGGCCATCGAGCGCGCGGGCGATCCCCCAGACGTAGATCGCGTTGACGACGTGCCCGAGGTGGAGGTAGCCGGTGGGCGACGGCGCGAAGCGTGTAACCAATGGCGCGGTGAGCGCTGCCTCGAGTGTTGTGAGATTCGGGCGGAGCAGAGGATTGATAATCAAGCATACGTGATTCCGTTTCTCAGCCCTCACGATCCGTTTCCGCCCGTCGCGTACGCGCTGAAGGACCCAAATGGCCTGCTCGCCGCAGGCGCCGATTTGTCACCGGAGCGGTTGCTGGATGCGTACGCCAACGGCATCTTCCCGTGGTTTGGCGACGATGATCCTGTGTTGTGGTGGAGCCCCGACCCTCGCATGGTGCTGTTCACGACGGAAGTCCATGTCTCGCGCTCGCTGCGCAAGACGATTCGTTCAGGCGGGCTGCAGGTCACGTTGGACAGCTGCTTCGTGCAGGTCATGAAAGGGTGCGCCGAGCCTCGACGCGGCCAGGATGGAACGTGGATCACAGATGAGATGACAGAGGCATACGAGCGCCTCTTCGACATGGGCTATGCCCATTCGGTCGAGGCCTGGTCCGACCGCCAGTTGGTCGGCGGGTTGTACGGCGTGAGCCTGGGCCGGATGTTCTTCGGGGAGTCGATGTTCAGTCGAGTGTCTGACGCATCGAAGGTTGCCCTCGTCGCGTTGGTCAAGCAGATCGAGCGCTGGGGCTTCACGTGCGTGGACTGCCAGATGTCCACCGGTCATCTTTCATCGCTCGGCGCTCGGGAAATCCCGCGCGCGACATTTCTGCGATACGTGCGCGCCCTCGTGCGGCAAGCCCCCGTGCCGTCTCCATGGCGGTTCGACGCGGATCTTCTAGGTACAATATGCAGGTAGGCCGGATCCTGTACTGTGGATCCGGCCCGTAGGCCGGGTCCTGCACTGCGGACCCGCCGGACATGACCCTGTGAGCCACGAGACATCCTCATCGACGCTGACCGACCCGCGCAGCGACCAGAAGCTCGAGCGCCCGCGGATGTGGCGCGTGCTGCTGCACAATGATGACTACACCACGCAGGAGTTCGTGGTGTGGGTGCTCGAATCGGTCTTCCGAAAGCCGCGCGCGGAAGCGGTCGAGGTCATGATGCACGTGCACCTGTCAGGCATCGGCATCGCCGGGATCTACACGCACGACGTCGCCGAGACCAAGCTGAGAAAGACGAGACAGATGGCGGAGGAACAGGAGTTTCCTCTGCTCGTGACCATGGAGCCCGACGCAGGTCCCGAACATGAGTAAAACGCCCGTACCGTTTGCGCCCGAAACACTCGAGACGATTCAGCGCGCCTTTCGCATGGCCGCCGATCGTCGTCATGAAGAGGTCGGGCTCGAGCATCTTCTCCTGGCGATCACCGATGAGCCGCAGGGGCGGCGCGTGTTGACCGGATGCGGAGCCAACCTCGAGGTCCTGCGTCGCCAGTTGACCGACATTCTGAGCAAAGCGTTCACGCCGGTTCCGGCGCCGACCGCGGTGGATCCGGAGCCCACCCTCGGTTTCGACCGCGTGATTCAGCAGGCGATGATGCACGCGGTGTCGTCCAGCGCAAAGCACGTCGAGAGCGGAAGTCTGCTGGTGTTCCTCCTCCAGGAGGAGGACAGTCATGCTGCGTACTTCCTGCGCTCACAGGGGATCGAGCGGCTGCTCCTGCTTCGTGTGCTTTCTCATGGTTCGAAAACCGAGCCTTCCACCGCTCCAGCGACCGGGGAGCCGGGTCCGCCTTCCTCCGACCCACTCCAGGCGTACGCCTCGGACCTCGTCGCTCGAGCGGCCGCCGGCCAGATCGACCCGCTCATCGGCCGGTCGCTCGAGATCGAGCGAATGGTCCAGGTGTTGTGCCGCCGCCGCAAGAACAATCCACTCCTTGTCGGTGAACCCGGGGTCGGGAAGACGGCGCTGGCCGAAGGGCTGGCGCTTCGCATTCATCAGGGCAATGTGCCGGAGGTGCTGAAGGGAGCGCGGGTGTTCGCGCTGGATCTCGGCGCGCTGGTGGCTGGCACCCGGTATCGCGGCGACTTCGAAGAGCGCGTCAAACAAGTGCTCGATCGCCTCTCGAAGGAGGAGAACGCCATCCTCTTCATCGATGAAATCCACACGCTTGTCGGCGCCGGCGCCGCCTCGGGTGGCGCCATGGATGCCGGGAATCTACTGAAGCCCGCGCTCGCGGGCGGTCAGTTGCGGTGCATCGGCTCCACGACCTTCAATGACGTGAAACAGTCATTCGACCGCGATCGCGCGCTGTCGCGCCGATTTCAGAAGATCGACGTGCTGGAGCCCTCCGAAGGGGAGACGCTCGAGATTCTCAAGGGACTCCGTCTGCATTACGAATCGCATCACGGCGTCCGGTACGACGATGAAGCTCTGGCGGCGGCGGTGTCGTTGTCCGCGCGTCACCTGCAGGACCTGCACCTGCCTGACAAGGCCATCGACGTGCTCGACGAAGCCGGGGCGGCGCACAAGCTGCTGCCCGCGTCGGCGGCTACCGGTCGCATCGGTGCGGCCCAGATTGAGCAGATCGTCGCGAAGATGGCACGTGTTCCGGTGCAGACCGTGTCGAGTGACGATAAACGAGCGCTCGAACGCCTGGATGTCGAGTTGAAGCGCGTGATCTTTGGGCAGGATGGCCCGATCGACGAAGTGGCTTCAGCGATCAAGCTGTCGCGCTCCGGTTTGCGCGCGCCGGACAAACCGATCGGCAACTTTCTGTTCGCCGGGCCCACTGGCGTCGGCAAGACCGAGCTCGCCCGTCAGCTCGCGCGGATCATGGGCATCGAGTTCATCCGCTTCGACATGTCGGAGTACATGGAGAAACACGCCGTGTCCCGTTTGATCGGCGCGCCTCCTGGTTACGTCGGCTACGAAGAGGGCGGGTTGCTCATCGACGCCATTCGCAAAGCGCCGCATGCGGTCTTGTTGCTGGACGAAATCGAGAAGGCGCATCCGGACATGTTCAGCATCCTGCTGCAGGTCATGGATCACGCGACGCTGACCGATTCCCATGGCCGGAAGGCGGACTTCCGTCACGTCGTCCTCATCATGACGACGAACGCAGGCGCACGTGACCTGTCCGATCGCCGTCTCGGATTTACCGAGCAGGGGAAGGGCGGCTCGTCGCGCGGCGCCCTCGAACGGACGTTTACGCCGGAGTTCCGCAATCGTCTCGATGCCACCGTCACCTTCGGCGCGCTCGGTACGAGCGAGATCGAGAAAGTGGTCGACAAGCAGATCGACGAGATGCGAGGCATGGTTGCGGCGAAGAAGGTCACGATCGTTCTCGACCCGGCGGCGCGCAGCTGGCTCGCTCAGAAGGGGTTCGACCGCGCCTTCGGCGCGCGCCCGATGGCGCGCCTGATCGAGCGCGTCATCAAGAAGCCGCTCTCGGAGATGCTGCTGTTTGGAACGCTCGCCGACAGTGGCGGTGAAGTCCGCATCGCGGTGGACAACGACGCCATCCGGCTGGTAAGCGCTGCATGAGCCTGGCCGACCTTCGGCGCGACTATATCGGTCAGCCCCTGAGCGAATCCGAGTCCGACGCCAACCCGTTCACGCAGTTCGCGCGCTGGTTCGAACAGGTTCGCGAGACGGAGATCGATCCAACCGCGATGGCGCTGGCGACGGCGACCCGCGACGGCCGTCCTTCAGTCCGTAACGTGCTGCTCAAGGGGGTCGACGATCGCGGCTTCGTCTTCTACACGAACTATCAGAGCCGCAAGGCTCGCGAGATCGAGGCCACTGGTCGTGCCAGCCTGTTGTTTACGTGGCGCAGTCTCGAACGGCAGGTCCGCATCGACGGCACGGTGGAGAAAGTTTCCGCCGCCGAGTCCGATGCATACTTCGCGACTCGGCCGATCGAGAGCCGCTGGAGTGTTTACGCGTCCAGGCAAAGCGAGGTCGTCGACAGTCGGGACACCCTGGAGTTGATGTTCAACGCGGCACGTGAGAAGTTCGACGATCACGTTCCACGACCAGAATGGTGGGGCGGGTACCGCGTTGTCCCCGACGAGTTCGAGTTCTGGCAGGGACGCCCGAGCCGCTTGCACGATCGGCTGCGCTATTTGCACCACCCTGGTGGCACGTGGCGCCGCGAACGCCTCGCGCCCTGAAGGGTTACCGTCCCTCGCTCAGCGCGCACTCGAAATAGATCAGCGGCACGCCTCGATAGACGGCCCGCCCGACCTCGGTGAATCCGCACTTCGCGTAGAAGGGGCCGGCGCCCGATCGGCCGTCGAACGCGTCCAGCCGAATCGCATCGACGGGCCAGTCGCGAGCGACAGTCTTGGCGCGCTCGATCAATTGGCGACCGATGCCCGTTCGCTGCAGCCGTGGGTCGACGTTGACATCGTGCAGGTAGACCGCTTTGCCGACCGGCGTAAAGTACTTCAGATCGATCGCCCACGGCTTCTTTGTTGCCATCCTCAACTCACCGACGATCCGTCCCTGTCGTTTCGCAATCAAGACCCGTGAGAACTTGAGGCCGCGGGCGATGCTCCTGTCGCTGATGGTCGTGGACCAGCGATCTGTACCGAAACGCTGTTCCTGATCGGCGTCAACTGCGAGCTGAAGGTCCAGGAGCGCCGGTATATCCGCCTCGGTCGCGAATCGAAACGACAGCGCCATAAACACGATTGTAGAGGCGGGGCTTTCGACCGCCCGAATCCCGAGCCCCGAGTCCACGACTCTCGTGCTAGAGTGTCGACGTACAACAGCGTGACGCTGCTGTTCCGGATGCCCGGCACAGGCCGGGGAAGGCACATGGCTTTTCGCATCTACGTTTCCTCTCTCGCTGCCGATCGGCTGTCTGTCGCCCGCGATGTTCTGCGCACGCGACACCCGACCACTCCGACTCTCATCATCGGCGCGTCTCGTGGTGCTGCGGACGATCTCGCCCGCGCCGTGGCCGCGGAACTGCTGGCGACCTTTGGCCTGCAGCGAGTCAGCCTGACCCAACTCGCCGCACGCAGCGCCATCGTCGCGCTCGCGAGCGAGGGGCACACGCCGAGTACGCGGCTCGGCGCCGAGGCGGTCACGGCAAGAGCCGCGTTCGAAGCCACGCGGCAGCAAGCGCTCGAGTACTTTGCGCCGGTCGCGTCGACGCCCGGCTTTCCACGCGCACTCGCACGGACGCTTCAGGAACTGCGGCTTGCCGGAGTAGATGCCGGGCAGCTCGCGCGCGTATCACGTGGCGGATCGGATCTGGCGGATCTGCTTGACCGGGTCGATGAGTCGTTCGAACGTGCCTCGAGCGTGGATCGCGCGGCCTTGTTTCAGACGGCCACGCGGGTCGTCACGGAAGCCCACCCGGCCTCGATCGTGGCCTTGATAGATCTCGCGGTCGATCGCCGCGCCGAAGCCCGGTTCATCGAGGCCATCCTCGCCGGGAGCGAAACGGCGTTCGCCACGATGCCGGCAAACGATCGAGTTGGGATCGCGCGACTCGAGGCGATGGGCGGCACTGTGGAGATCGTCGACCGCGAGCAAAATGCCGGCGACCTCGCTTGCTTGCGTCGATATCTCTTCAACCCGGAAACGCCTCCCATCGAGCGCGAACTGGACGGCTCCCTCTCGTTCTTTTCGGCGCCCGGCGAAGGCCGAGAAGCCGTCGAGATCGCGAGGCGCATTCTTCGCGAGGCGCGTGCCGGCGTGCGCTTCGACGAGATGGCCGTGCTCGTGCGATCACCGCAGCACTACGTCGGCCTCATCGAGCACGCGCTACGCCGGGCGAAGGTGCCCGCGTGGTTCAGTCGCGGCACTCGCCGACCGCTGACCGCCGGCCGTGCATTCCTGGCGCTGCTGGCGTGCGCTGCCGAACAACTGTCGGCCTCGCGGTTCGCTGAATACCTGTCTTTCGCACAGGTGCCCTTGGAAAGCGAGAAAGCCGATACGAGTTGGGTTGCGTCGCAGGACGAATCATTCGGGCGCGTCCAACCGATCGAACCTGCGGATGACGAACTCCGAATCCCGCCCCGCGACGATGCTCGGGGCGCCCTGAGCGCCAGTCGAAGGGCGGATCCCGAGTCCCGAGTCCCCGATCGCGACTCGGAGTCTGTCCTGGCAGGCACCCTGCGTGCCCCCTGGCGCTGGGAAGCGCTCATCGTCGATGCCGCCGTAATCGGTCGTGATGCCACGCGCTGGGCGCGTCGGTTGAAAGGCAAGCACGCGGAGATCGAACGTCAAATCCGCGAGGCCAAACGAGACGATGGTGGCGACGAGGCAACGGTAGCGGGACTGCGGCTGGTGCAACAGCAACTGGAGTACCTCGAGGCCTTTGCGCTGCCGATCATCGAGGAGATGGCACGGTGGCCGGCTTGGGCGACCTGGGGCGAGTGGCTCGATCGCTTCGCGACCCTGGCTCCACGAGCGCTGAAATCGCCGGCCCACGTGCTGCGGGTGCTCGCCGATCTTCGCCCGATGGGGGAGGTTGGACCCGTCGATCTCGACGAAGCCCGACGTGTGCTGGCCGAGCGGTTGTTGACGATGGAGTCCGAGCCGCCGCCGTATCGATACGGGCGTGTGTTCGTGGGGACACCGGAACAGGCACGAGGGCGCACATTTCGCGTCGTGTTCGTTCCGGGTCTGGCTGAACGCATGTTCCCGCAGAAGCCGCGCGAGGATCCGATCATGCTCGATGGCATGCGGGAGGTCGTGGATCCGTCGCTTCCTGTCCAGCGGCAGCGTCTGGCGTCGGAGCGGTTGCTCTTGCAACTGGCGGCAGGTGCGGCATCGGATCGCCTCTACGTTTCGTATCCGCGCATCGAGCTGAGCGAATCACGCGCGCGAGTGCCGTCCTTCTACGCGCTCGACGTCATGCGCGCGGCGACGGGGCGAGTCCCGCATCACGACGAGCTCGAACAGCGCGCGCGTGAGGCCGGTGATGCGACGCTCGCCTGGCCCGCGCCGTCCGACCCAGAAGACGCCATCGACGATCAAGAGCACGACCTTGCCGTGCTGCGGCGGCTGCTCGATAAGGTCACCCCGGAGGAGGTCAAAGGGCATGCGCATTACCTCCTGAAATTGAATGAGTGCCTCCGCCGCTCGGTCGTCGACCGGTGGGCGCGCGGCCAACGCCGCTGGTCTCCGAGCGACGGGTTGACGCGCGTTCAGCCCTATACGCGCGACGCGTTGGCGGCCCAGCGCCTGAACAGGCGCTCGTACTCGGCATCGGCGCTTCAACTATTCAGCGCATGTCCGTATCAGTTCGTGCTGTCGGCGGTCTACCGGCTGCGCCCGTTCGAGCCGCCCGAACCGCTGCAGCACCTGGACCCGCTCACCCGCGGCAGCCTGTTTCACGAGATCCAGGCGAGCTTCTTTCGCACGTTGCAGTCGAGAGGCGCCCTGCCGGTGACGGCGGCCACGATCGATTCGGCCCGCTTGATGCTCGACGAGGTGATAGACCAGGTAGGCGATCGGGCGCACGACGAACTGGTCCCGGCCGTCGAGCGCGTGTGGCAGAACGAGCTCGCTACGATCAAGCGGGACCTCCATGCCTGGCTCGAGTACCTCGCGCGAGACGGCGACGACTGGTTGCCGATTTATTTCGAGCTCGCTTTCGGACCAGTGCCGGGCGAGCGCGATGAGCACAGCATTCGCGGCGATGTCGTCATTGACGGGCGCTTCAGGCTGCGCGGGGCGATCGATCTCATCGAGGAGCACGCCCAAACCAAGGCACTGCGAATCACCGACCACAAGACGGGACGCAAACCGGATCGAATCGAGAAGGTCCTGATTGGCGGCGGAGCGGTCCTTCAGCCGGTCCTGTATTCGATGGCGGTTGAAGCCGCTCTCGATCGTGAGGTGAGTCACGGCCGGTTGTTCTACTGCACGTCGACGGGGAGCTTCTTTTCCCATCCGATTCTTCTGGACGAGCGGTCGCGCGCCGCCGGTCGCGAAGTGCTCGAGGTGATCGATCGCGCGATCGAAACGGGCTTCCTGGCCGCAGCGCCGACGGAAGAGGCGTGCGGGCGTTGTGATTTCAAGCCGGTGTGCGGATCGGACGTCTTCCGTCGCGTCGCCCGCAAACCACCGGAGGCGCTGGCGGATCTGCTGGCGTTGAGGAACCGACCATGACGGGGTCAGACCCCTTCACACTGTTTCACGACGACGACCTGACGCCGGACGAGCACGCGCGCCAACTGATTCACGACGCCCTCGACGATACGCTGGTCGTCGAAGCGGCCGCCGGCACCGGCAAGACAACCGAACTCGTGCGCCGAATCGTGCGCGTGCTCGCCGAGGCGCGAGCTGACGTGCGCGAGATCGTCGCCGTGACGTTCACGGAGAAGGCCGCGGGCGAGCTGAAATTGCGCCTGCGCCAGAAACTCGAGGAGGCGCGCCGCGCGACGACCGTTCGCGAGGTGCACGAGCGTCTCGACGCCGCGGTCCAGAATCTCGAAGAAGCGCACGTCAGCACCATTCATGGATTCTGCGCGGACCTTCTGCGCGAGCGGCCGGTGGAGGCGTCCATCGATCCGCTCTTCCGCGTGTTGACCGAAGGTCAGGCCGAGCGGCTGTTCAACGAGGCGTTCGCGAGCTGGTTTCAGACCGTGCTCGCCCAACCGCCCGAAGGTGTGCGCCGCTCGCTGCGGCGGGCCAGCCGCGGCGGCCGCCCCGGCGATGTCGACGAAGATGGACCGACCGAGCGGCTTCGTCGCGCCGGCTTCGCGCTCACAGAATGGCGCGACTTCCGCGAGCCATGGACCCGCGAACCCTTCGATCGCGCAGGGGACATCACCCGGCTCGTCGCGCTGGTCCACGAGCTCGCCGATCTCTCCAAGCACCCTTCGTATGCGGGCGACAACCTCTATGTGGATACCGAGCCCGTGCGCAGATTGAGTCGCGATCTTCGGCGCACCGCGACGCCGGAGAGCGATGAAGATCTCGACGAACTGGAGTCCCTCCTTGTCGAACTTCGCAGGAACCGTGATGTCAAGCGAGCTCGAAAAGGAAGCGGACCCACATACGCCAAAGGTGTGACACGTGCGCAGGTGCTCGACGCGCGCGACCGACTCATGCAGGCGCTCGAAGAGTTTCAGTTCCGCGCCGACGCGGATCTCGCGGCGCTGCTGCATGAAGAGTTGATGGCGTGCGTCGACATGTACGAGGCTCTGAAAGCGCGGGAAGGCGCGCTCGACTTCCTCGACCTGCTGGTTCGCGCGCGCAATCTCGTGAAGCACAACCAGGAGGTACGCTGTCATTTCCAACTTCGGTTCAAGCGAATCTTCGTCGACGAGTTCCAGGATACGGACCCACTCCAGGCGGAATTGCTGCTGCTCCTCGCCGCCAACGATCCCACCGAGACTCGTTGGCTGCACGCGACGCCCGTCGCCGGAAAGCTCTTCATCGTCGGCGATCCAAAGCAGTCGATCTATCGGTTCAGGCGAGCGGACGTCAGTGTGTACCGTCGCGTGTGCACCATCCTGCTGGATCGGGGGGCAAAGCCCGCCCGCCTTCAACGCAGCTTTCGCAGCGTTCCGAATATCCAGAACCTGGTCAATGCGGCGTTCGAGCCGGTCATGGATGGCGACGTCGACACTCATCAGGCGCGATACGTGGGACTCGAGCCGGTTCGCGAGGACCATTCCGGGCAACCATCGGTCGTCGTCTTGCCGATCCCGGCCCCGTACGGCCAGCGGTTCATTGCCGCGCGTGCGATCGAGCGCTGCCTGCCCGACGCCGTTGGCGCCTACGTCGATTGGCTGGTGAAGAAGAGCGGGTGGACCGTGACCGAGCGTCATGCGCCCGATCGCCGCGTGCCGCTCGAGGCGCGTCATATCTGCATCCTGTTTCGCCGTTTCGTGAGTTTTGGCGAGGACATCACGCGGGCGTACGTCGAAGCGCTCGAGGCGCGTGGCGTCAAGCACCTGCTCGTCGGGGGCAGGGCATTTCACGACCGCGACGAGATCGAGACGCTGAGAGCGGCGCTCATGGCGATTGAGTGGCCGGACGATCAGTTGTCGATCTTCGCGACGCTGCGTGGCGCGCTGTTCGCCATCGGCGACGAGGAACTGCTCGAGTACCACCGCGTCGCAGGCCGATTCCATCCGTTCAGAATCCCCGAGCCGCTGCCGTCCGGTCTCGAAGCGATTCGCGACGCGCTCACGCTGCTGCGCTCGCTGCACGCCCAGCGCAACCACCGGCCAGTGTCCGACACCATCACCGCGTTGATCGATCACACGCGCGCGCATGTTGGGTTTGTGTTGCGGCCAGGAGGGGAGCAGGCATTGGCCAACGTGCTGCATGTCTCTGAGCTCGCGCGGCAGTACGAGCTCGAGGGCGGGATGTCGTTTCGCGGGTTCGTCGAGACGCTTCGCGAGGCCGCGCAGGCAGGTCAGGCGGCCGAAGCTCCGATTCTCGAAGAGGGAAGCGACGGCGTTCGCTTGATGACGGTGCACAAAGCGAAGGGGCTCGAGTTTCCTGTGGTTGTGTTCGCTGACATTACCGCGCGCCTGACTCCCTGGGACGCCACCCGCCACGTCGACCATGAACGAGGCATGTGCGCGCTGCGCCTTGGTGGCTGGTCGCCAAAGGACCTCAACGATCAGAAGGCGCTCGAGATTGCGCGGGAGCAGAAGGAGGGAGAGCGTGTTGCGTACGTCGCGGCGACGCGCGCGCGCGATCTGCTGGTTGTGCCTGCGGTTGGAGATGAACCTTACAGTGAGGGCTGGGTGTCTCCTCTCAACGCGGCGATCTATCCACCTGAGAGTGAGCGGCGGGTTCAACAGCAGGCAATGGGTTGTCCGGTATTTCAAAGCAAGGACACGGTGCTCGTGCGGCCAGGAGGGGACCCGGCGTCGCGATCGACCGTGTGTCCCGGCGAGCACCGAATCGCTACTCTCGGCTCGCATACCGTCGTGTGGTGGTCGCCGGAGTCGCAGGTCTTGTCCCTGAACGTCCAGGCACCGTTCGGCCTTCGGCGCGACGATCTGATCGTGAAAGACGTGCTGCCGGAGATTCTTCGGCAGGGGCTCGACGCACACAAAGCGTGGGAGACAGGGCGCGCCGCCGATGTGGCCGCTGCAAGTCAGCCGTCGATCGACGTGACGACGGCGACCAGGGCGGCGGCAATGGAGCTTCCTGACGTCGAGGACGTGCCCGTCACGATCGTGTCGAGCGGCAGTGAATTGCCGCGACCGGGAGGTGTGCGTTTTGGTTCGCTCGTGCACGCGCTGCTTGCCGATGTGCCTTTCGGCGACGACGGTCTCGCGGCGCTCTCCAAACTGTCGGAGGCGCACGGCCGGATACTGGGCGCCACGCCCGAGGAAATCGAGGCCGCGCGAGGACTCGCGGAAAACGTGCTAGCTCATCCCGTGCTTCAGGCGGCCGCACGTGCGGCGCGCGATGGATGGTGTTTTCGGGAAACGCCAGTCACATACCGCCACAATTCCGGCGCGCTCGTCGAGGGCTATGTTGACCTGGCTTTCGAGGAAAATGGCTCGATCCTGGTGGTCGACTTCAAGACCGATCGAGAACTCGACGGTGCCCTCGACCGTTACGAGAAACAGGTGTCACTCTACGCTGCCGCAATAGGGCGAACGGCCGGGTTGCCGACACGTGCCTTCATCATGCGGCTGTAAGTCCGCCTAAATATTGGGTCGGTCACTTTGGCCTGCAAGTTGCTCCGTATCAAAGTGGGAGGCTCGGGCAATGGTGATTCGGTTCAAGGAAAGCGTTCGCGTTCGCGTGTGGGGCAAGGAAATGAGCCATTTTCGGAAAGGTGAAATCTACGCCGTTCCGACGGCCGTAGCTGGTGTTTTGCTCGCGCAGGGCTGCGCTGAGCCGGTCGAGGATTCAGAACCGCGCGTGCGAGTTGCCAGCTAGCCTGCGCTCGCGACCGCTGCCGCGCAGGCCCTAGTCCGCGTCTGCGAGCCGCCGATCGAGATCGGCAATGGCTTGCTCGAGCATGGCGCGGTGCGCTGGAGCGCACGCCTGCTGCAGATCCGCCAGTGCACGCGTTCGAGCCAGCATCAGCGTTGCCCGCGCTGCACGACGCTGAGCCTCCTGAGGGCTGTAGCGGGCCGCCGGCGACTGTTTCGCTGCGGCCGACTCCTGCTGCGATTCGACGGATTTACTCTCCCAGCCCCTGGCCATCTTTTGTCAGTCTCTAGCCATCTTTTGTCAGTCTCCGGCCATCTTTTGTCGACGGTCTGAAGACCGCGGATCACGGCGGGTCTGAAGACCCGCCTCTACTTCGCGTGCGCGGCGGCGCGTTCCGCGGGCGCGACAGCCATCAGGTCCGGATGCGCCGAGACATGATTCCTGACGATTTCCTCGGCCTTCGCCACGGCGGCGTCGTCGCCCGCTCTGTATACCGCGTTAGCCTCGACAAGTTCTTTCTGCGACGGCGGTGTGGAATCAATGCTGTCGTAGATAGCGGCCACCGGACACGCGGGGACGCAGGCGCCACAATCGATGCACTCATCGGGATGGATGTAAAGCATCGACGTCCGTTCGAACTCGGGTTCGTCTTTTCTCGGGTGGATGCAGTCGACGGGGCAGACGTCGACGCAGGCATGGTCCTTCGTGCCGATGCACGGGTCAGTGATGATGAACGGCATGTCAGTGAGCTTACAACGAAACGGCGCCCGTCATGACGAGGCCCCTTCGCTCATCGGGCGCGAAATTGAGCCGGAGCCGGTATTCACGTTTGAGCAGCAGCAGATTCATCGTCAATTGAATAACCACCGCCGCCGCCGAAATGTACCAGATCCAGCGAAGCGTGAAACCAGGCGTTTCGGCCAGCAGCAGCACGGGGACGGCCACAATCACGATGCGCGCCGCGGATGTGATCAGAGAGGGGATCGTATTGCCCATCGCCTGGAACATGCTCGAGCTCACGAAGATTACGCCCGAGGCAACGAAGTTGAAGGCGACGATATGGAGGTACTCCTCGCCGACGGCGACCGCGGCCGGATCGCTGGTGAATACCAGCACCATGGCGTCGCCCCACAGCCAGACCATCAGGGCAAGAACCAGCATCGACGCCGCTGCGATTGCCGCCCCCGTCCGGAATGTTTCTTTGACACGCGCCGACTGGCGTGCACCGAAATTCTGACCGGCCACCGGACTGACTGCGAAACCGAGCGCCACCACCGGCAGGAAGCAGGCCTGCAGAATGCGCATGCCGATTCCGAATCCGGCTTGCGCGGCGGCGCCGAAACGACGCGACACCGCGTAAACGAGCATCAGGTACACGGCCATGAGAGCGAACTCCGCTCCTGCCGGCAAACCAATCTTCAACATCTGACTCCACAGCTTGAAGCGGGGAGACCACTCGCGGGGAGTGAATTTCAGGTAAGCATCCGCCGGTAGGAAGTAGATCGCCATCCACACCACGCCGATGGCGATCGCCAGCAGCGTGGCGATGGCGGCACCCGCGACTCCGAGCGGCCATCCAGTACCCCAACCGAAAACCAGGATGGGGGCCAGCACGATATTCAGGATCACCGTGGCGGTCTGCACGATCATCCCGGGGCGGAAGTTGCCGGTCCCGCGCAGCGCCGACGCCATTGCGATGAGGCCGAACTGCAGCGCCATCGCCGGGATGAACCACAGCAGGTACTCGCGCGTAAGCGCCATCGTCGCCTCGTCAGCGCTGAAAGCGCGGGCATACGGATCCCGCAACGCGAGCGCGATCACGAGGAACAACACGCCAACGGCGAGGGAGAGCACCTGGGCCTGGTTGAAGACGACGGTGGCCTGGGCCTGATCACGCCGACCAGTGGCATGGGCCACGAGCGTCGTGGTGCCCACGCCCAGCATTTGTGTCGCGGCCAGGACGATGAAGGTGAGGTTGCCGCTGATGCCGACGGCGGCGACGGCGGTCGTGCCGAGACGGCCGACCCAATAGAGATCGACGAGGACGTAGAGCGTCTGAAAGATCATGCTGACCAGCATGTAACTGGTCGTTCTCAGCAGATGTCCGGTCAAGGAACCAGTCGTCAGATCCTGCACAGTCGCCTCGCGTCAGTGGCATAGCTTACCTTGACCCCTCGGAAATCTGTGAGATAGACTCCTGCCCCGACTGTGCACAATGGGTCCCCGCCGGCTCTGATCCTCGCGAAACCTTCCGCGAACCGTGGAATCTTCCACGTTGAAAGTCTCAAGGTTGATAGAGTGCAATCGGTCAAGGTAACGTGTGCCGATAATGCGGGGCCGGCACGGGCGGCCGCCTACGGTCGTCGCGTTGGAGGACGCATATGAAACGCGTGTATGGGTTCGTCGCAATCTCGGTCTTGCTTGTCTCGTGTTCCCCATCGCAGCCGGCGGCGCCGGCCGCACCAGCCGCACCGGCAGCCAAGGCGTACGGCACGCTCGCGCAGGTGATGCGGGGCATACCGTTCCCCAATTCCAACATCATCTTCGACACGCAGACCACCGACCCCGCTGCCGCACAGAAGCCGGCCGAAGGCCAGAACGCGTCGGCGCAGTTCTCGGGAGTGTACGGAGGATGGCAGGCAGTCGAGAACGCAGGGATCGCCTTGCAGGAGACTGGCAACCTGCTGTTGATCCCCGGCCGCATGTGTGAGAACGGTCGTCCCGCGCCGGTCGATCAGGAGGACTTCAAGAAGTGGGCCCAGGGGCTGGTGGATGCTGGTGCCGCCGCATACAAGGCCGCTCAGTCAAAGAACATGGACCAGATGGTTGAAGTGAGTGGAACGGTGGCCGACGCGTGCGCCGCTTGTCACGAGAAGTATCGTGACAAGGAAGATCTGAAGATGCGCTGCATCCCGTAAGAGGCGATCACCGAGCCCGACTCTCGAGGCACTGAATGGCCGAAATGATGATGCCGTTGCGTAACGTGTTTCAGTGGGTGAGCGAGTTTCCCACGAGCATCGCCATCCGGGAGTCATTGTTCTTCTCGCCCTACCTGACGGTGGCCCATGTGATCAGCATGTGTCTGTTCGCGGGCCTGATCGTGATGATGGATCTGCGGCTTCTTGGCGTCGGGAACATGAGCACGCCGTTCTCGGAGCTGCAGAAGCGGCTGTTCCCGTGGCAGATGTTGGGAATGGGGATGAGCTCGGTTACCGGGCTCACCCTCGCCTACTCAGACCCGATGCGCTTCTACGTCAACATCTTTTTCTGGACGAAGATGCTGGTGATGGTCCTCGCTGGCATCAACGCGTGGGCATTCCACTACATCACCTACAACTCGGTCGTATCGTGGGATTCGAGGGCGACCACGCCGTTCGGAGCGAAGCTGTCGGGTGCCCTTGGCATGCTGCTGTGGGCCATTGTCATCGTGTCTGGACGGCTGATTCCGTACAACTGGTTCCAGAATTAGTGAAAAGTCCGGCTGAAGCCGGACGCTACGTCGAGACTGATCAGGAGTCGATCGAATGCTACAGGGGTTCTTCGAGGCGATGGGGCAATGGCCGATTAGTCAGGCGATCGGGTCTTCCATTTGGATTTATCCGCTCATCCAGGCGATTCACCTGGTGTTTCTCGCACTGTTCGCCGGCGGGATGATGATCGTCGACCTGCGATTGCTCGGCTACGGAATGCGATCGAAGACGGTTTCCCAGGTCGCCAGCGACGCGCGACCCTGGGTGATTATCGGGTTCCTGGGCCTGGTCGCGACCGGCGTTCCGCAGTTGATGCAGAACTCCACGCGCGAGTACTTCAGCGAGTTCTTCTGGTACAAGATGTACCTGATCGCGTTCGGCCTGATCTTCCTGTTCACTGTGCGTCGCAAGATGACGCAGGGCGCTGAAGCAACAACGGCCTCCAAGGTCGTGGGGCTGATCTCGATGGCGATCTGGACGGGAGTGACGATCAACGCCCGGTTGATTGGACTGTTTACTTAGCTCGCGTCTCCGGAACCTTCCCCAGACCCGCAGCCAGCAGGAATCCGCCGAGGGCCACGGCGCAGATCACCGTGAGCATGATCACGGTCCAAATCAACCACCAGCCGGGGCCTGTTCCGCGCTCCTCGGCGATAGCCTTGGTGGGGACGAGGTTCATTCCCAGAATCACGTTCAGGATCGCGATGACGAGCACCACGATGCCTGCAACGATCCACACGTTTCGGTTCATTCGTTTGAGTCTCCCCGGCAGGGCATTTAACGATCGTTGATTAGCGATTGTTGATTCGTTGGCGATTGTCGATCGTAGATTCTTGATCGATTGCAATCACTAATCAAAAATCACCACTCACCAACGAATCTCAAAAATCACCCATCGAAGATCGACGATGTTCTAGTTGGGTCCCGCGCCGCGACCGGCAGCGGGAATGAGGCCTCCCGGGCCCGCCTCGCCGATCGGCTGTCCGCCGACTCCGAGGCCATCCTGCACTGGACGACGGGGACGTATGATGCCGAGCTTCAGATCGGCTTCCACCTTCTGGTCTTCCGCGCGCTCGGCGCCGAGTGACTGCCGGACGGCGTAGTTGCCTTCATGGCACTCGTAGGGCAGGAGAGTGCCTCCATCGAGGGGCGTCAGCGGCAAAGACAGCGTGAACGGACGCACGTACGTCACCGGATCGTCGACGGTGATCTGGTACTGAAGAACCTGATCCGCCACGCGCTTGAAGCGCTCCGTGATCGTCATCTTGTCACTGTGGCGCAGGCCGTTGCCGTTCGGGCCGATGCTGGTCTTGTCGGTCAGGTTCGTCGTCTCGATCACCAGTTCGTCGCCTTCCCAGCGCGCGCGCGAATCACCCAGATACTGCTTGATGCTCGGCGACACGTGCGGCCGGCCGTCGGTGTAGAAGAACCGCGAGTCGTGAATCATCTCGTAGCTGATCGCGACCACGCCGGGCGCCTGGACAATGCGGTTGCCGTTGCCGTAGACCACACGCATCACCGATCCGACGATGCCGCGAGTGATGCAGCGATCGTACAAGGTGAAGTCCTCGGTCGAGTCGAAGGGTCCATTGCCGAACGTGCCCTGATCGCGCGGCGCGCGACGCTTTTGCGCGTCGGCCGTGAAGGCCGGCGTGCGGCCGTCGGCGGGATCGACGATGAGCGAAGTCTGGCGGAACGCGCGCCTCGCAAAATCACCACGGAAGGAGCCGACCGCGTTTTCGGCGTTGTTAATGCCGGTCTGAATCTGTTTCTGCCGCGCGGCGAATTCCTCGTCGTTCAAGTACAGCCGGTCGCCGAAGTTCTGCGGCCGCGACATTGGCATCGTCGCATCGTCGCTGCTCCAGACGCCCTGCAGATCCGGGTCACCCCACGGCGTCTTCGGGACTGTGTAGGGAACCGCGGGACCGCCGTTGTACGCGGTGATGACCAGTGCAGGTGTGCTGCTCTGACCGGACAATGGCAGCGAAGCCAGCGTAACGAGCGCCATCGTGCTGACTGCACCGAGTGACGCCAGAACTCGCCTATTCATCAGTCGTCTCCTTCGCCTCCGATCTTATCTCTCCTGATCCCCTTCAGGCGGCGCACCACCAGCGCGTCCGGCTGCCGGGGCCGCTGCTCCTCCGCGACCACCGCCACCGGCTTGTGGGTTGCCGTCCTGCACAGGTCGGCGCGGGCGGATGATTCCGCGCTTGAGGTCGGCTTCGAGCTTCTGATCCTCTGCCCGTTCAGCTCCGAGCGACTGAAGGATTGCAAGATTGCCTTCGTGGCAGTCGTAGGGCAACAGCACGTTCCCCTCGAGCGGGGTCAACGGGAGCGACAACGTGAACGGGCGGACGTAGGTGATCGGATCGTCGATGGTCATCTGATATTGGATGACGTCCGCTGCCACGCGCTTGAAGCGCTCGGCGATCGTCATCTTGTCGCTGTGACGCAGGCCGTTGCCATTGAGCCCGATGCTCGTCCGGTCCGTCAGGTTCGTCGTCTCGACGACCAGTTCGTCACCGTCCCACCGCGCGCGGGAGTCGCCGAGCAACTGGCGGATGCTCGGTGAGACGTGCGCCCGACCGTCCGTGTAGAGCACCCGCGTGTCGTGAATCATCTCGTAGCTGATGGCCACCATACCGGGTGCCTGAACGATTCGGTTGCCGTTCCCGTAGACGACGCGCAACACCGAACCCACGATGCCGCGCGTGATGCAGCGGTCGTACATCGTGAAGTCTTCCGGTGTGTTGAACGGACCGTCGCCGAAGGTGCCACGATCGCGCGGTGCCCGCCGCTTCTCGGCGGCCGGCGTGAAGGCGGGCGTGCGTCCGTCGGGAGGGTCGACGATGAGCGAGGTCTGCCGGAACGAGCGTCGCGCGTAGTCGCCGCGGAATGTCCCGATCGCGTTCAGCGCGTTCTGGATGCCCTGCTGCGTCTGCTTCTGGCGTGCCGCCCACTGCTCGTCGCTCTGATACAGGTTGGTGCCGACGTCCACCGGTCTCTGCATCGGGATTCCGCTCGTGTCGTCGCTTGACCAGACACCCTGGAGATCCGGATCGCCCCATGGCGTTCTCGGGACTGTGTACGGGATTGGTGATCCTGCGTTGTAGGCCGTGACAACGAGTGGCGGGGCGGATGTGCCCTGGCCTGAGATGGATAAGGACGCAAGTGAGGCAATCGCCAAAGCGACGACCGATGACGCAATTGCTCTAGTACACATGCAGTGCTCCTTGTCGGCTCCAGGTCCGGGCACGTAACTCTGCGGCGCTAATTCGCATCCTCAGGATCGCGCGTCGCTGCCGGTGCGGCACCTGCTGCACGGCCGCGCCCGCCACCGGTGCCACTCTCCTGGACGCCCCGCCGCGGTCGAATGACGCCGCGCTTCAGGTCTGCCTCGACCGCTCGATCTTCGGCGCGCTCGGCGCCGAGCGATTGCAGGATCGCGAGGTTCCCTTCGTGGCAGTCGTATGGGAGCAGCATGCCGCCGTCCAGAGGCGTCAGCGGAAACGACATCGTGAACGGCCGTTCATACGTCACCGGGTCGTCGACCGTGAACTGATACTGAAGGATGTCATTCGCCACACGCTTGAAGCGCTCGGTAATGACCATCTTCGCGCTGTGACGAAGGCCGTTGCCGTTGCCGCCGATGCTGGTCCGGTCCGTCAGGTTCGTGGTTTCTACGACGAGCTCGTCGCCTTCCCATCGTGCTCTGGAGTCGCCGAGTAGCTGCCGGATGCTGGGTGAGATGTGCGGGCGCCCATCCGTGTACAGGACGCGCGTGTCGTGAATCATCTCGTAGCTGATGGCCACCATGCCGGGCGCCTGAACGATCCGGTTGCCGTTCCCGTAGACGACGCGCAACACTGAACCCACGATGCCGCGCGTGATGCAACGGTCGTACATCGTGAAGTCTTCCGGCGTGTTGAACGGACCATCGCCAAACGTTCCCCGATCCCGGGACGCTCGCCGCTTCAACGCTTCTGCCGTGAATGCCGGCATACGGCCGTCGGGCGGGTCGACGATGATCGATGTCTGGCGAAACGCCCGCCGCGCGAAGTCGTTTCGGAAGGTGCTGGTAGCGTTGTTCTCGCGGTTGACGACGTTTGCCTGCACCTGTTTCACGCGTGCGCCGTATTCCTGATCGGATTGGTACAGCTGAGTGCCCAGGGCTGGCGGACGCTCGCGGGGGATTCCTTCGGTGTCGTCGCTCGACCACGTGCCCTGCAGGTCGGGCTCGCCCCAGGGCGTCTTCGGCGTCACGTAGCTGGTGGGAGGGCCGCCGTTGTGCGCCGTGATGACCAGCGGAGGAGCGGAACCGGATGTGCTCTGGCCAGCAACGGGTAGTGACCCCGCGAACGCGATAACCGCAGCGACTGCTATGGATGCGAGAACTCGCGTGATCATGTCCTGACTCCTTACGAAAGCAACACGGGCCCGACCGCCAGGCGCCCGAACGCCAGAGCCGCGATGACCGGAAGTCGATGATTGCGTGCGTATTATACGGCCCCGGACATCCGCTTCGTTTCGTCTCGACCGGTGATTGCAGCGCGGAGGTGCGCAGAGTCCCGCTTCGATTGGCTCCGGGGCCGTCGAATCTGTTAGCTTATGTGTATGAAACGCACGAATGTTGTGCTTGATGAGGACTTGTTGGAGGAAGCCGTACGCCTGAGCGGCGAACGTACGTACTCCCGGACCATCGAGCGTGCCCTCCACGAAATGGTGCGTCGTGCCAAAGCGCGCGGCATCGATCAGTTAGCCGGTACTGGTCTGTGGCAGGGCGACCTGGGTGAGATGCGCGGTGACACGACGTCCGCCGTGCGCGAAACGCGAGGCGTCTATCGCTCCCGGAAGCGACGTGTTTCTCGTTGACACAAGCGCCTGGATCGAAGTGTTTCGGCGTGGCAGTCGGCTCACCGTCGATCAGCTCGTGCCCGACCGCGATCTCATCGTCACGTGCCCTCCCGTTATTCAAGAAGTCCTTCAGGGTTTCGACGATGAGCGAGCTTTCAAGATTGCACGAACAGCGATGCTCGCACTTCCGTGCGTCGGTTTGCCGCTCACCTTACCCATCATCGAGGGTGCGGTGGATATCTATCGCCGCGCGCGCAGGCAGGGTCTGACCGTGCGCTCGAGCGTGGACTGCCTCATCGCAAGCTGCGCGGCGACATACCACTTGACGGTCGTGCACCGGGACCGCGATTACGCACAGATTGCCAGGGTGATCGCGCTCGACCACCGCGACATCGGTCGCTTGGCCAAGGACGGCTAACTATCAACGATTTCGACGGTTTACGGTAAGATCCGCTGCTGGTCCGTCGGATCGGCCGTCAGATCGCGGCTGCCCGAGAGGGTGGCCAAAGGACTCTTTCATGCGCAGATTCGGTGGATCCCTGTTGATCGTCGCCCTTATTGCGGTCGTGACCCTGGCCGCACAGTCGGGTCCCGGGGCTCCCGCTCGAAGTAGTTCGAAGCCATACACGACGTGGACCGCTTATCAGGGCGGTTCCCACTCCTCGCAGTATTCGGCGCTCGATCAGATCAACAAGTCGAACGTATCCAGGCTCGAGGTCGCCTGGACCTACCCGGTTACTGGGACTATCACGTTCAACCCGATTGTCGTTGACGGCGTGATGTTCGTGCAGGCCACAGGCAACGCCATCGTCGCGATCGATGCCGCAAGCGGCAAAGAGATTTGGCGGCACGCCAACCAGGGTGCGATTGGGGCCAGGGGGATCAATTACTGGGAGAGTCCCGATCGGTCTGACCGCCGGCTGCTGTACCTCAACGCGGGCAACCTTACCGCCATCAACGCGCAAACGGGCGAGGCGATTACGTCGTTCGGCACGAACGGACGCGTGGATCTGCGCGTCGCCCTATGGCGCGAGGCACGGAATCCGCTGCAGACGAGCAATCCCGGTCGCATCTTCGAAAACTTGATCATCATCTCGCTGCCGGCGCAAGGCGCCGGTTACGACTCGACGCCCGCTGACGTCCAGGCGTATGACGTACGGACGGGAAAGATCGTCTGGGTCTTCCACAGCATCCCTCATCCCGGTGAGTTCGGCTACGACACGTGGCCGGAAGGGGCGTACAAGAAAGCAGGCGGCGTTCACAACTGGAGTGAGTTGACCGTCGACGCGCAGAACGGAATCGCGTTCATTCCCTTTGGCACCGCGCGCTTCGACTTCTACGGCGGTGACCGGCCGGGAAACAACCTGTTCGCCAACAGCCTGGTCGCGCTCGATGCGCGGACGGGCAAGCGGCTCTGGCATCACCAGCTCGTCCACCACGATCTGTGGGACTACGACCTTCCTCAGGCACCCAAGCTGCTCACGCTTCGTCAAAGCGGGCGCAACATCGACGTCGTCGCGCAGGCGACCAAGTTCGGCTTCATCTTCGTGTTCGATCGCAAAACGGGCCAACCGATATTCCCAATCGAAGAGCGCAAGGTTCCACAGTCCGACGTCCCGGGAGAGAAGAGCTCACCGACGCAGCCGTTCCCAAGCAAGCCGGCACCGTTCGCAAGGCAGTCGTTTACCGAGAAGGACATCAACCCGTATTTGCCAGAAGCAGAGAAAGAGATGCTGCGCCAGCGGCTGCGGAGCGTCAGGAACGAGGGCCTCTTCACGCCGCCGAGCCTCGAGGGATCGATCGAACTGCCCGGTCACAATGGCGGCGCCAACTGGGGCAGCTCCGCCGTCGATCCAATTCGCGGTGAGTTCTACGTCGTCGCCAAGAACATGCCGACGTTGATGCGTCTCGTGCTCAGCAACGAAGAGCCCACTGCCGGAGGCGCGCTTGGCGGTGGACCGGCGAGCCCGATCGTGACTGCCGAGCAGAAGGCGCAACTGATGGCGGCTGCGAAGGAGGCTGCGTCGAAGGGTCCTGTGCGCTACACGTCGCCGTACGACTTCATGCTCAGTCCAACGAACGGCATGACGGCGATCGGTCCGCCGTGGTCAGAGATCACGGCCTACGATCTCAATACCGGCGAGATCAAATGGCGCGTGCCGCACGGCGGCGTGACGGGGCCGCCGGAGCTGGGCATCAAGCCCGACTCCGGGGCTCACATGCCGCGGGGTGGTCCACTCGTGACGGCCGGCGGCCTGGTGTTTGTTGCAACCGCTTCGGATCGCACGGTGAGGGCCTACGATCGCGAGTCGGGCAAGGTCGTGTGGACGAACGATCTTCCGACCGGGTCTGAAGGTGTTCCAGCGACATACGAAGTGGGAGGCCGTCAGTTCATCGTGTTCCCGGTAGCGGCCGGGGCCGGGTTGTTCCCACCGCGTTTCGGAGGACCGGCACCTCGAGGCGGCGGTGAAGGTGCAGCCGCCGCTGCTGGTCCAGAGGCTCAAGGCGGTGGACGCGGCCGCGGCGGACGCGCAGGCGGGCCGCCCCCTGCGCCCGGTGCCTACATCGCTTACGCGTTGCCGCGATGACATCGAAATCCATTCCCGTTCTGACGGCGGTCGCACTGATTGCCGCGGCGATCGGCGTGTGGGCGCAGGGAGTGACTCCGGCGCGCAACCAGATTGCTCCTGGCGATTGGCCCAATCTGCATCGCGACCTCGCGGCGACGCGATTCTCGCCACTGACCCAGATCAACACGAGCAACGTCGGCTCGTTGAAGCAGGCGTGGACATATCGACTTGGTGGTGGGGCGACGTCTGTACCGCTGGTCATTGGCGGGGTGATGTTTGCATCGAGTGGTCCCCGCGTGGTTGCGCTCGATGCCGAGACGGGGAACGAGATCTGGTTCTTCGCGGTACCTGCCGCACCGGCCGCACCACCGCCACCGGTGAGTGACGCACAAGCGCCGGCAGCCGCTGCGCCACCGCCTGGACTGACACCCGCCGCTGGTGGTCGTCGCGGTGGTGGCCCTCCTGTCCCGGCGGCTTCACAGCGTGGTGTCGGGTACTGGCCTGGTGATGGCGGGACGCTCGCACGCGTGATGTTCCTGAGCGGCACGCGCTTGTTTGCTGTCGATGCCACGACTGGAAAGCCCTCGGCGGGATTTGGGAATGACGGTGTCGTCGACATCGGCGTTCCCTACAACGGCACGCCCACGCTCTACCGTAACGTCGTCATCATTGGCGCCAACGTCAACGAGGTACCGCAGGGACCTCCGGGCAACCCGCGAGCGTTCGACGCGAAGACTGGAAAGAAGCTCTGGGAGTTCCAGACTGTTCCCAGGCCCGGCGCAAAGTTCAACGACACCTGGGGAGGAGATGGCTGGAAGGAGCGCTCGGGTACGAACATGTGGGCGTTTGCAGCGCCCGTCGATATCGAGCGCGGGATTGTGTACTTGCCGATTGCCGGCCCCGCCGCCAACTACTACGGCGGCGATCGACCTGGTCGAAACGAGTTTGCGAATTCAGTCGTCGCCGTCGACGCGCAGACCGGCAAATACCTCTGGCACTTCCAAACAGTCCATCACGACATTTGGGACTCGGACATGCCGACGGCAGGCGGCCTGCTCGAGGTGATGCAGGACGGTCGTCGCATACCCGCGATTGCCCACGTCGGTAAAACGAGCTACCTGTTTGTTCTCGATCGCGTGAGCGGGAAGCCAATCATTCCGGTCGAAGAGCGTCCTGTCCCGAAAGGCGATGTCCCGACAGAGTGGTATTCGCCGACGCAGCCGTTTCCCGTTCGGCCCGGTCCACTCAGTCGCGTCAGCTTCAAGAAAGAGGACATGGTCACCGCTGCCGACACCACGGCGGACCACGCGGCGGCGTGTCAGGTGATGTGGGATAAGGCTGGTGGTTTCTACAACGCCGGTCCGTTCACGCCCTTCATGTTTCACAAGAAAGGCGATCCTCCCAAGTCGACCATCCAGTTTCCCGGCGGCACGGGAGGCGTCAACTGGGGCGGGATGTCGGTCGACCCGACGACAGGCTACATCTTCGTGAATGCACAGAACACGTCGCTCGTGGGGTGGGTCGAGGAAAAGGATCCGAAGATCGACTACAGCTTTGACGCTCGCGGTTCGAAACAACTCTACGATCGGGCGAGCGTGAACGGTGTCGGTCCGTTCTTCACGTTCAGCGCTCCACTTAATGGCTACGACGCTGATGGCCGGCCGCGTCCGGGCCCGCAACTGCCGTGTCAGCGGCCACCATGGTCGAAGCTCATCGCTGTGAACGTGAATACAGGCGGCATCGCCTGGGAGTCGGTGCTTGGCGTGAACGATGGGCTTCCGGAAGGAAAGCGCCTCGTCGGCAACAGCGGTAGTGCCGGACCGACGGCGACCGCCGGTGGGCTCGTTTTCGTTGGCGCCACCAACGACCGCCGCTTCCGCGCCTTCGACGCGAAAACGGGCAAAGAGATCTGGACGACGATGCTCGAGGCGAACGCCAACGCGAACCCGATGAGCTATCAGGGTAAAAGCGGGAAACAGTACGTGGCAGTTGTCGCCGGCAACACGTTGATGGTGTACTCGCTTTAAGTGGCGGCCGGTTTTTTCGAGTAGCCGCGGTCTTATAGATCAGATGTAGTGGCGGGTCTTTAGACCCGCCGTCGATGAGACATGAAAAAAACGTTGATGGTGGTCATTGTGCTGGCGATGACCTCGGCAGGGCTTCTGTCGGCGCAGAGCCCAGCGTCGATCGTGAGGCGCGATCCGGGCTACACCGCGCCCAAGACACCGTGGGGCGATCCTGATTTGCAAGGGAAGTGGCCCAGTACCGAGATGGTGGGCACGCCGATGCAGCGCGACCCAAAGCTCGGCACGCGCAATGTGCTGACCGAGGCCGAATACAAGCAGCTGCAGGAGCGGTTTGCGCGCCAGGCCGCTCAGGACGAAGCCGATTTCGATCTGAAGCACGCCGGCGCGACGCCTGGCGGAGACGTTGGTGGTCCGGTGTCGCCGCCGCCTCACTGGCTGGAGCGCGGAAAGCCACAGTATCAGGCGTCGCTGATCGTCGACCCGCCGGACGGTCGCATGCCTCCGCTCACGCCCCAGGCGCAGAAGCGCCAGGCCGCCGCGCGCGAGGCACGAGAAGGTCGCGGACCGGCGGACTCGTACACCGATCGCAGCCTGTATGACCGCTGCATCACTCGCGGAATCGCCGGCTCGATCCTTCCGGTCATTTACAACAACGGCAACGAAATCGTGCAGGCACCCGGCTATGTGGCGATCCGCAACGAGATGATCCATGAGACGCGCGTCGTGCCCCTCGACGGCCGTCCACATCCAAGCGCTCACATCAGGATGTGGATGGGCGATTCGCGCGGTCGCTGGGACGGCGAGACGCTGGTCGTGGAGACAAAGAATATTGGCAGCTTCGCGCCCGGCATTGGCGTCAACGGGGGAGGCACGCGTCACAGCAGCGACATCACGATCACCGAACGGTTCACGCGCGTGAGCGACAACGTCATGCTCTACGAGATGCGAGTGGACGATCCCAAGACATGGACGAAGCCATGGACGATACAGTACCCGCTGAAGCGCGACGACAGCTACGGGTACTACGAGTACGCCTGCCACGAGGGTAATTACTCGCTCTTCAACATCCTGAGTGGAGCGCGGGCTGACGAGAAAGCGGCCGCGGACGCTGCGAACAAGTAGGGCGGATCCTGTTCTTTGGACCCGCCGTACGTTACACCAATTCCCCGAACCAGCCGCGTCGCGCCATCCACTTCATCAGTTCCAACACCGGCACAATCGAGAAGGCGAGAGCCGCCGTGAGCGCCCAGTCGCTCAGCGTAAAGGCGAACGTGCCGAATGCTCGCTGAAAAAACGGGACGTACATGATCACCAGCAGCAGCACCATCTCCCACATGACCGCCAGGTTGAGCCAGCGATTGGCAAACGGCCGACGGAAGATCGAGTGCCGATCGGACCGGCAGTTGTAGGCATTGAAGAATTGAATCAGCACCAGCGAGACGAAGGTCATTGCCATCACTTCAGTGAGAGGGCGGCCCGCTCGCAGGAGCCATGTGAACAGCGTGGCGTTGACGATGGCGGACCACAGACCACCGGCGAGCAGCATCACGACAACCGGTCTCGTGAAGATGCCGACGCGCGAGTCCCGGGGTCTTCGCTGCATCAAGTCGTTCTCCGGCGGATCGACGGCCAGCGCCAGCGCGGGGAGTCCGTCGGTCGCCAGGTTCACGTAGAGGATTTGAACGGCGGTGAGGGGAAGCGGAAGACCCGCGATCACGCCGCCTGCCAGCAGCACGATTTCGCCCACGTTACAGGAGAGCAGATAGGTCAGGTACTTCTTGATGTTGCCGAAAACGATGCGCCCTTCCTCGACCGCCGCGACAATGGTCGCGAAGTTGTCGTCGAGGAGCGTCATGCCGGCCGCTTCCTTGCTCACGTCCGTTCCGGCGATGCCCATCGCGATGCCCACGTCGGCTTTCTTGAGCGCCGGTGCATCGTTGATGCCGTCGCCCGTCATGGCGACGACGTCACCTTTCTTCTGCCAGGCATCGACAACCCGGAGCTTGTCGGCCGGGGACACGCGGGCGTAAACGGCGATGTCGCTCACACTGCGCTGGAGCTCGGCATCACTCATCCCCTCGAGGTCACGCCCGGATACCACGCGTTGGCCGTCCAGTACGCCGATCTCTCTTGCCACCGCGCCCGCCGTTAACGGGTGATCGCCCGTAATCATCACCGCACGGATACCTGCGTTCGAACACACCTCGACGGCAGCCTTCGCTTCTGCGCGCGGAGGATCCATCATGCCGACGAGGCCAAGCAGCGTCATCTCGCGCTCCGCATCCTCGATCGAGGTGCCCGGCTTTCTGGCGACGGCGAGCACGCGAAGACCTCCGCTGGCCATGCGCCGTTCGACCGCGAGTATCCGCGCACGACATTCCTCGGTCAGTGGTATCTCGCCATCGACCTTGAACAGGCGGGTACAGCTCGCCAGCACATCGTCGGTCGCGCCCTTCGAGTACGCAATCGATCCGGCTGCCGTCGAGTGAAGCGTCGTCATTCGACGCCGTTCGGATGTGAAGGGAATTTCGGCAACCCTCGGCTCCGATGCGTTGAGATCGGCGGCGACCAACCCAATCTTGGTCGCGGCAACGACGAGGGCGCCCTCCGTGGGATCGCCCTCCACCTGGTGCCGTCCCTCGTGGGAAACGAGTCGCGCATCCGACGCCAGCGTCGCTGCGCTCAACATCGCGCGGACGCCGGGTGGCGGTTCGATCTGCTGGCCGGCTTCCATCAGCGCCCCTGCGGGGTCGTATCCCGATCCCGATACCTCGACGACACGATCGTCGGCGAAGACCTGCCGGACCGTCATTTCGTTCTTGGTCAGCGTGCCGGTCTTGTCGGAGCAGATGACGGACGTGCTACCCAGCGTTTCGACAATCGGCAGGCGTCGCACGAGGGCGTTGCGCTTGACCATGCGTCGTACGCCGATCGCCAGCGATATCGTCACGACTGCCGGTAGCGCCTCGGGCACGACGGCGACCGCCAGCGCAATGCCGAACATGAACATCTGCAGCGCCGGCAGGCCGCGGAAGAGACCGATGACCACGACGAGGACGACGACGACGAACGCTGCCTTGGCGAGTGTTGTTCCGAGACGATCGAGGTTCTCCTGCAGCGGGGTACGACCGGCGTCGACCGTCTCAACCATCTGCGCAATGCGCCCGAACTCGGTGGTCATCCCGGTCGCGGCGATGACGGCGTGGCCGCGGCCGTACGCGACGAGCGTGCCGGCATAGGCCATGTTTTTTCGATCGCCCAAGGGCAAGCCCGCGTCGTCCAGGCTGGCGGCCGTTTTCTCAACGGCCGCGGATTCTCCCGTCAGCGCAGATTCGTCAATCGCGAGGTTGACCGCTTCTGTAATCCTCGCGTCGGCGGGTACTCGGTCGCCAGCGCGCAAGAGCACCACGTCTCCGGGAACCAGGTCTCTGGCCGGAACAACCGTTTCCTCGCCATCGCGCAGCGTGTGCGCGGAAGGGGCTGCCATCCGGCGCAGGGCCTCCAATGCCCGTCCTGCCCGATACTCCTGGATGAAACCGAGCAACACGGCAAACAGGACGATTACCGTGATGACGATGGCCTCGAGGGTATGGCCGAGGAATCCGGAGATGACGGTGGCGCTGAGCAGAATCACGATCAGCGCGTTCTGGAACTGAGCGAAGAGCGTCCGCCAGGCGGATTCACGACTCAGCGCCTGCAACTCGTTGGGACCATGGACACCGAGACGGCGCACTGCCTCGTCGCCCTGCAACCCGGTCAGGGTGGTCTCGAGCCGCTCAATCACCGCGTTGACCGACAGGGTATGCCAGGCAGGCGCGTGCTGAGGACTCCGCTCGATGCTGCCTTGCGTGGTCACGCCCATCGTCTCAGCCTGTCGCGGTCCAATACAGCGACGATAGTGAGCATCTCTTCCATTCACAAATAGATAGTTATGAACAACTACTTCGTTTTTTGTTATGTTGCCTGAACGTCCGCATGAACACGCTGAACTATCATCACCTCTTGTACTTCTGGACCGTGGTCCGCGAGGGCCGCATCTCACGCGCCGCCGAGAAGCTGCGCGTCTCGCAGCCGACGATCAGCGCGCAACTGAAATTGCTGGAGGAATCACTCGGGGAACGCTTGTTCCAGCGCCAGGGACGGACGCTCGTCCTGACCGACGTGGGCCGTGTCGTCGACCGCTACGCCTCAGAGATTTTCACCGCTGGCAGCGAGTTGCTCGAGACATTGAAGGGGCGCCCTTCCGGCCGGGCGCCACGATTGGCCGTGGGCGTGGCCAACGCCGTGCCCAAGCTGGTCGTGTACCGCCTCTTGAGTCCGGCGATCAACAGTCGAGAGCCAGTGCAAATCAGTTGTCATGAGGACGATACCGATCAGCTCCTGGCTCAGCTTGCGACGCATACGCTCGACGTCGTCATCAGCGATACGCCTGCGGCACCGCACGTTCGCGTCAAGGTGTTCAACCACTTGCTGGGTGAATCAGGCACGTCGTTCTTCGCCGGCCGATCGCTGGCGCGGCGGCTGCAGCGACGATTTCCCGCATCGCTTACCGGCGCGCGCATGCTGCTGCCGACCATCAACACCTCGCTGCGACGCGGGCTCGAGCAGTGGTTCGAGGCCGAGGGGCTCCGTCCGCTCGTGGCAGGCGAGTTCGAAGATCCAGCGCTGTTGACAACGTTTGGCGAACGAGTGCGAGTCGTGTTCCCGGCACCCACGGCGATTGAGGCGGAGATCCTGAGAAGCCATCGAGTCGTGGTCGTCGGCCGCACGCCCGCGGTGCGTGAGCGGTATTACGCCATCTCGGTCGAGCGCCGCCTCAAGCATGCCGCGGTGGCCGCTATCACGAGCGCCGCGCGCACCGAGGTCTTCGCTGAGCGGCGCACCTCGCGCAAGGCCGCCGCTGTGTCCGACTGACGTCGATTGCGTCGCGTCAGCCGTTTTGCCACAATCACACCAGCGTGCGCGCAGCGCGCGCCTAATCTTCAGCGGGAGGCCGACATGCGCAGGCTGATTGTTGGCGCGCTGGTAAGCGCGCTCGGCGTGGTGGCGGCGTTATCCATCCCGGCCCGCGCACAAGCTCCGTCGAGAGCCGTCTCCGCGGCCGCATCCCAGAAACGATATACAACCCCGAAGACGCCGTGGGGCGATCCCGATATCTCTGGAACCTGGTCGAGCGACGACCTTCGCAGCGTACCGGTCCAGCGCCCGAAAGAGTTCGGCAACCGGGCCGAGCTTAGCGACGCGGAGTATGCGAAGCGGCTCGCTGATAACGGGGAAGCGAGGGACCGCGAGCTGAATCGAGTCGGTGCATTTCGCAACGACGTCGGTACGCGTACTTTTCGCCAGACCTCGCTCGTCGTTGAACCGACCGATGGCAGGCTCCCGGTCACGGCCGAAGCGCAGAAAGAGGTCGACCGGCGACAGCAGCAGCGCAGCAACCCGCCGAGCTCGTGGGCCGATCGCAGCCTGTATGATCGCTGCATCACCCGTGGCGTGTTCGGGTCAGTGCTTCCCGTGATCTACGGCAACGGCAACTTCATCTTCCAGTCGCCGGGTGTGGTGTCCATTACGTACGAGATGGTGCACGACACGCGAATCATCCCGCTCGATGGACGTCCGCACATTGGCAACGGCATCCGACAGTACATGGGTGACGCCCGCGGTCATTTCGAGGGTGACACGCTCGTTGTCGAGACCACGAACTTCATGGGCAACACGACCGGGGTCGGCGGCAATGGCGGTGGACCACCCACGAGCGACGTGCTTCACATAGTCGAGCGCTTCACCCGTGTCGCGCCCGATGTGCTGAATTACGAAGTTTCGATTACGGACCCGAAGACGTTCAGTAAGCCCGTCAAGCTGCTCCTGCCGTTGACGACCCAGCCGGGATATCAGGTGCTGCCGTATGAGTGCCACGAAGGTAATCACGCGCTGAACAACATCCTGAGCGCGGCACGTGCGGAAGACCGTGCGGTTGCGGAAGCCGTGAAGAAGGGATTGCCACCGCCGAAGTCGACCTGGCTTGGCGGCGTGAACCCTGCGGCGCCGGAACAATAATCTTGCGACCGTAGGCTGGGTCCTGCGTTTTGGCCCCGGCGATCCTGCAGCAGGAGAGAAGTCATGACGAAGCGGATTCATGTCGGCTTGCTGATTGCCGCGTTCATGCTGGTGTTGCCGACCGCAGTCCTGGCGCAAGCACCTCGCCACAGCACCGAGGCTGCCGGAGGATCGTCGTGGACACATCCGAAGACGCCGTGGGGCGATCCGGACATCCAGGGCATCTGGCCGAGCGCCAATATCGCCGGGACACCGTTCGAACGTGCCGTCGATCTCGGCGATCGCGCGACGCTGACGGATGAGGAATTCAAGAAACGACAGCAGGAGTTTGCTTCTGAGGAGGCGCGCGTGCGCGGCTCGCTGGTCGCCGGTTCGAAGGTCGCCTCACCCGACGATGGCGAGACCGGTGGCGGACCGGCGCATTGGGGTGAACGTTGGCTTCGCACTCCCAATCGGCGCACCTCGCTCATTGTCAAACCGAGCAACGGGCGCTTCCCGCCGACGACAGCTGAATACAAGGTTCGCGCGGCGAATTCCTGGCGCGACAGCTTCGGAAGCGGGCCATGGAACAAGCCGGACGATCTGGGGCCCTACGATCGTTGCATCTCCAGGGGCTTGCTCGGCTCGATGTTCCCCTCGGCGTACAACAACGGGAATGAGATCGTTCAGGCGCCCGGGATCGTGGCCATCCGCAACGAGATGGTGCACGAGGCACGGATCATCCCGCTCGACGGTCGCGACCGTCCATCGCCAGTGATCCGCAGCTTCATGGGCGAACCGCGCGGTCACTGGGAAGGAAACACACTGGTGATCGAATCGACTCACTTCAACGGCCGCTTCGGTGCGCGCGGCAATGGCAACAATGTTCCTCTCAGCGCCGAGCTCCACGTCGTCGAGCGCCTCACGCGGACCGATGCCGAAACGCTCGAGTACGAAGTCACGGTGACCGATCAGAAGACGTGGTCGTCACCATGGACCGTCGCCTATCCCATGAAATTGGACAACGACTACCAGATGTTCGAGTACGCCTGCCACGAGGGTAACTACGGGCTGCCGAACATCCTGAGCGCCGCAAGGGCGGCCGAGAAAAAGTAGTCGCAGGCAAGGAGCAGACAATGACCAGGCGGATACTCGGTTCAGTCGTCGCGCTGGCGGCGGTCGCCGCGTTGGGCGCGCTCGTAGTCGTTCCTGTCTCGGGCCAGGGAAGTCCCGCACCTCCGGCGCTCGTGGTGACGGCGTTCGGTGGAGCGCCAGCGCCTGCCTACAAGATGCCTCGCACACCGTGGGGCGATCCCGATCTTCAAGGCGTGTGGTCAAGTGATGACATGAGCAACGTTCCGATCTCGCGGCCTGCGCAGTTCGGCGACCGCTTGTATCTCAATGACCAGGAGTTTGCGCAGCGCAAGAGCCAGGTCGACCGCGGCATCGAGCAGTCGGAGAACGAAGCGGACAGCACCTTCCGCTTCGACTTCGCGAGACGCGCGTTCAGGCAGGCGTCGCAGATCGTGGATCCACCGAATGGTGTGATGCCGGCCGTGACTCCGCGTGCCCAGGCACGCCAGATGCCGCGCGGCACATTCGGTCCCGGACCACTCGACTGGGTGACCGACTTCTCACTCTACGAGCGCTGCATCACGCGCGGCATTTTTGGATCCGCGCTTCGCGTGATCTACGGCAACGGCAATCGCATCGTGCAATCACCCGGTGCCGTGGCGATGTCGTACGAGATGCTTCCCGACACGCGCATCTTCTACACCGATGGCCGTCCGCACATCGGCAGCGGCATCCGTGAATATCTGGGTGACTCGCGCGCCCGCTGGGACGGTGACGATCTCGTCGTCGAGACCACGAACCTGACCGATCAGACCGCCTTCGGCGTCAACGGCAACGGTCCGCGTCACAGCACGCAGATGAAGGTCACGGAACGATTCCGGCGCGTGGCGGACGACCTCCTGCAGTATCAAATCACCGTCGACGATCCGTTGACCTACGAACGTCCGTTCACGGTGTCGATGCCGCTGACACCGCTGGAAGGCGGCAAGCTCCTCCCGTATGACTGCCACCCGGGCAACTACGCGCTCCTGCAGTCGCTGGGCGCAGAGCGACTCGAGGATCGGAGACTGGTGGAAGACCGCGCGCGTGGCATCATCCGGCCGCGACGCGGCGTACAGGAAGGCGCCGGTGTCGGCGCGGCATTGCCCGGCGCGGCACGCGGCGGCGGCGCCGGTCGCGGTGCTGGGCCCAATTAAACGATGGCGGATTCGTGATTTTTGATCTTCGAATCACCGATCAAAGATCACGAATCACCAATGTTTTGTTTGAGCTCGGCCCACGCGAGCCGGGCCTCTTCGACAGAGCCCTCATCCTCGATCGTCGTGATGTCGCCAGGGTCGCGGTCGAGCACGACTGCCTTGAGCACGCGACGCATGATCTTGCCGCTTCGTGTCTTCGGCAGCAGCCCAACGAAATTGATCTCGCCAACCACGGCGACGGCGCCCAGCTCCCGCCGGACGGTGTCGAGCAGTGCCTTCCGCAGTTCGGCTGATGGCTGATGGCCATGCTTCAGCAGAACGAAAGCGCTGATGACTTCGCCCCGAGTCTCGTCCGGCCTTCCCACCACGCCGCACTCGGCAACCGAGGCATGTGTCAGGAACGCGCTCTCGACTTCGATGGTGCCGAGGCGATGGGCCGCGATCTTGATCACCTCGTCGGCGCGTCCCGCGAACCAGTAGTAGCCGTCCTCGTCCACGTGGGCTGAATCGCCCGAGTAGTAGACGTGCGGGATCCTCTGCCAGTAGTCGGTCCCGTATCGCTCCGTCTCGCCCCACAAACGCGGTGTCATGCCGGGAAACGGGCGTTTCAGGACCATGATCCCTTTCTCGTTCGGCGGACATGGTGTGCCGTCGAGGTTGACGACCGCGGCATCGATGCCCGGCAATGGAGTGGCAGCGGAGCCTGGCTTGATCGGCAGCAACTCGATGCCGTACGGATTGCCGAACACCGGGCCGCCGGTTTCGGTCTGCCACATGTGATCGATGACCGGCACGCGCCCTTTGAGCGCGGTGTTTTGCAGCCAGTCCCACGCGAGCGGATTGAGTACCTCGCCGGCGCAAACAACGCGCTCGAGCCGGCGGTGGTCGATATCGCCGAGAGTGCTCTCGCCATAACGCCGCAGCAAACGGACCGCCGTCGGCGAAGTGAAGATACCTGTGGCACCGAGCTCCTCGACGGCCGCCCGCCAGTGCGCGTCCGGCGTCGGATGATCGAGTGCTCCTTCGAACGCGATCGTCGTGCAACCGGCAAGGAGCGGCGCATACACCATGTAGCTGTGACCGACGACCCAGCCGATGTCTGAGGTGGTCCACCACATGTCAGATGGTTTCAGACCGAAGCACCAGCGGCCCATACTGGCGATGTGGACCTGGTAGCCACCATGGGTGTGGACAGCGAGCTTCGGCTTTGCCGTTGTCCCGGACGTCGCCAGGATGTAGGCGGTCTCGTTCGCTTCCATCACCTGGTGTCGCCCGGAGAAACCCTCCCCGCGCGCCAGGAATTCATCCCACGTGAGATCGCGCGGCGTGCGCATCGCGCAGCGCTGAGCACCTCGTTCCAGCACCACGACGTGCTCGACCGCGCTGTCACCCGCGCTCAGCGCACTGTCGACGATCGTCTTGAGGTCGACGTCCTTGCCTTTGCGAAAAGAGACGTCTGCCGCAAAGACCAGACGCGAGCCGCTGGCGAGGATGCGACCGCCGAGCGCATTGGCCCCGAAGCCTGCGAAGACGACCGAGTGGATTGCGCCGATGCGGACGGTTGCGAGCATCAGCGCGATCGCCTCGGGGCACGTCGGCATGTAGATCGTGAGGCGATCGCCTTTGCCGATTCCCATACCCCGCAGCGCGGCGGCGATACGCTCGACGAGTGACAGAAGCGCGGAATACGTGAATGTCCGCCGCTCGCCCCGTTCGTTCATGTAGATGAGGGCGGGATGGTCACCTCGACCTCCCGCGACGTGCCTGTCGAGCGCGTTGTAGGCGAGGTTGGTCTCGCCGCCGATGAACCAACGGAAGGTGGGATAGTTCCACTCGAAGACCCGGTCCCAGCGGCGAAACCAGGGCAGTTGTTCCGCCGCCTCTGCCCAGAAGGCCGCCGGCTCGCGGAGACCACGGTCGAGCCACTGCTGAACAACGGGCGTTACAACACTCACTCGCGTCTCCCCTTGATAAGGCACGAATCATAGCGCGGTCGCGACATCTGTGAAGTAGACTCTGGCGTTCCGCGTGCGCGAAGGCGGTTCGTTTTTCCAACCAGGAGGTGAGCATGAAAAGAGTGGCGGCGGCGGCAGCGGTGCTCGTGATCGTCATGGGCACGGGAATCGCGTTCACTCAAGGCGGCTTCAAACGTATTACGGAGCAGCTGACGGGCTTCAAAGAAGTCCCCGTAATCTCTACGACCGGCCATGGTGAATTCCACGCTCGCATCAGCAACGACGAAACGGAGATTTCGTGGGAGCTGAGCTACGCCGACCTCGAAGGCGCCGTTCAACAGGCACACATCCACTTCGGTCCACCGAACAATACCGGTAACATCAGCGTGTTCTTCTGCACGAACCTCGGGAACGGCCCCGCGGGCACACCACTCTGCCCGCCATCTCCGGCGACCATCTCCGGAGTGATTACCGCCACCGACGTGATAGGACCTGTCGGTCAGGGTATCGAAGCAGGTGCCCTGTCGGAGCTCATTGATGCCATCCGCGACGGCAAGACCTACGCAAACGTCCACAGCTCGAAATGGCCAGCGGGTGAGATCCGCAGCCAGATCACGCATGAGGGCGGCGTTCACGACTGACGACCGAATGACACAAGCGGGTCTCATGTTGTGGACCCGCTTGAACTGACATAGTGCGGGTCGCGGTGCGATCCGCCGGGACCGCCGGGTCTTTCGATCAGGACCCGGCCTACACAGCCCAGTGCCTACCTTCAAAGCCTTTCGCATCGTCGACCACGAGGGACGGATTCACGGCTCGGTCGTCAACACGACCCTCGATGAATTGACACCAGGTGATGTCGTCATCGCCGCGTCCTACTCGAGCGTCAACTACAAGGACGCACTCGCGGGCACGGGGACAGGAAAGATTCTTCGCCGCTTCCCATTGATCGGCGGGATCGATGTTGCGGGAATCGTCGCGTCGAGCAGTGATTCGCGCTTTCGACAAGGCGATGAGGTCCTCGTCACGGGGTACGACCTCGGCGTGTCGCAGGATGGTGGATACGCAGGGTTTGTCCGGGTGCCGGCCGAGTGGGTGGTCCCGCTGCCGCGCGGTCTCACGCTCTTCGAGGCAATGGCGCTGGGGACCGCTGGCTTCACTGCAGGTCTGTCTGTGTGGCGACTCGAACACAACGGTCTGCGCCCGGCAAGTGGGAAGGTCGTGGTCACCGGTTCGACGGGAGGAGTCGGCAGCATCGCGGTCGCTGCGCTCGCGCGCCTTGGCTACGACGTGACGGCGATAACGGGCAAAGACGATGCACACGAGTATCTGCGGCAACTGGGCGCGCACGACGTGCTGTCGCGCACAACGCTCGAGATGGGAACGCGACCACTCGAGAAGGCACGCTGGGCAGGTGCTGTTGATGCGGTCGGTGGGGACATGCTGGCCTGGCTGACGCGAACGACCGATCACTGGGGCGGCATCGCCAGCACTGGACTGACTGGAGGTGTGGAGCTGCGCACCACGGTCATGCCGTTCATCCTCCGAGGTGTTTCGCTCATCGGGATCGATTCAGTGGCCTGCCCGATGGAGATCAGGACCGAGGTCTGGCGGCGACTCGCGACCGACATGAAACCGCCGGCCCTTCAGACCATCACGCAGGAGATCTCACTCGACGGTTTGAATGATGCCTTTGCGACACTGCTTGCGGCCCGAGTTCGAGGACGTTTCGTGGTGAATGTGAGGACATAGGTGCTACTACGTCAACTCCCAACTCCCAAAATTTGAACCCAACTCCCAACTCGGGCTCTCTTGGGAATTGGGAGTTGGGAATTGGGAGTTGAGTGGCGCGCTCGTTTTAATCGCGGATCCGGAGCTCCGCGAGCACGTCGTTGACCTCCGCCTCGTGTGTCTCCACGAACTCGACGTTGTTCGTAGGCGCTCCCGCGGGTACGCGCTGCAGCACACCCGCCTTCAGGAAGCCGTGCGCGAGGTGAGCGGCGACAAGCACGATCGCGAACTTGGAGTACTCGCGCGGCGTGAGCTTCGCTTCCTGGAGGGCGGCAGACAGTTCGGCATGATTTTCGAGCCGGGCAGTGAGCGCGGTAGCCATCGCAACGGCATCGCCATCCAGCGCGATATCCTTTGTGAAGAGCGGCGCGAACTTGAAGGCGGCGTCCCGGCGGGTGATGTCCGCGATGCGACCGCTGGCCTGCACGAACTGCTCGAAGACCGGGGCGGTAAGTCGATAGTCGGCAAGATCGTAGACGTCAATCGGCGCCTGCGCGTTCGCCACACTCCTTAACCCAATCGTGGTTGCGACGACGATCACGCAGGTTGCGTAGCGACTCACGCGAGGCATCGCCTCCATTCTTACACCCTTCCGCACCCGCCTTCGCTGCGTTGGGGCTTCGGCGGGCTTCGGCGCGGCTAGCCCTCGGACCCTCGGACCTTCGCACCGTTACGATATCCTGAGTCGCGGGTCATGAGTACCAAGGACGGACGAGCCCGTACATCGCGCCAGCGCTACCTGCGGTTCGTTCAGGACTACAAGCAAGGGCGTCTCGACGATCAGCTCGACGCGGCGAAAGGGCTTAAATCATCTGACGATCCGCAGCAAAGCCTCGAGGGCCGCCAATCGTGGAAGCCGGCGGCGTGGCTCGTCGGTCAAAGGCGTCAGTACCTTCGAGAGTACTTGCGGTGGCTGTGGCCGCATCGCTACGGCGTTGCCTTCGTGTTCGGTCTTGCTCTCGCCGGCGCCGGCCTGCAGATGGTCGAGCCGCTGTTCATGCGGTTCATCATCGACCGCGTCCTGCTCAATGTCGATCTGAGCTCAGCCGAGCGAATCAGCCGCCTGCACCTTGCAGGCTCACTTTTTGTCGCTGTCGTTGTCCTCACGCAACTCATCACTGTGTTGAAGGACTATCGGCAACGATTGTTGAACACGCGCGTCATGCTGTCGCTTCGACAGTCCTTGTTCGACCGCTTTCTCCATCTCCCGTTGCGGTCCTTGTGGGACATGAAGACCGGCGGGATTTTGTCCCGCATCACTGGCGATGTCGATACGACGACGGGGCTGCTGCAGATGGCGGTGATATCGCCCTCGATTTCGGTGGTGCGCCTGATCATCGCCGTCATCGTGTTGATGACGCTGAACTGGCGGCTGGCGCTGACGGCTCTCGCCATCATCCCGGGCATCGTGCTCATAAGTTTTGCCTCGGCGCGACGCGTCAGGCCGATCTATCGGTCACTGCGCAAGAACGCCGAGGAGATCGATGGGCGTGTAGGCGAGACGTTCTCAGGTATTCGAGTGGTGCGCGCGTTCGGGCGTGAGAAGCGCGAGCTGATCGAATACATGCACGGGCGTCATACCGTGCTACGAAAGGAAATGTTCGCCTCGCGGCGCGAGAGGGTCATCTGGATGTCCTGGGGTCTGCTGCTCGGTGCCGTCAACGTGGTGATCGTCTGGTACGGCGGATACCTAAACGTCGTCGGTCGCGCCTCGATCGGCGACATCATGGCGTTTCAGTGGTACACGTTCCTACTGCTGAACCCGGTGTGGAACATCGTCAACTCCTTTTCCGAGTTGCAGCGCTCGTTGGCGGCGATGGAGCGCGTGTTTCAAGTGCTGGGAATGGACGAGGACAAGCCGGATCGACCTGACGCGAGTGACGCGCCGTCAATCGTCCACGAGATCCGTTTCGAGGATGTCGAGTTCGAGTACCGAGAAGGCCGCCCGGTCGTTCGCGATTTCAGTGTCGTCGTCCCGGGCGGCTCGGTCGTTGCCCTTGTGGGCCGCAGCGGAGCGGGAAAGACAACGGTGACGGATCTGGTGGCGCGATTCCACGACCCCACTCGGGGCCGCATTACGCTGAACGGCACCGACATTCGGGATTTGCGGTTACGAAGCTATCGAGGGCTGCTGGCTCTCGTCCAACAGGATGTCTTTCTGTTTGATGGCTCGGTGCGCGACAACATCGCTTACGGACGTCACGATGCGACTGATGAACAGATCGAAGACGCCGCACGGCGTGCGAACGCTCACGAGTTCATCGTGAGGCTGCCGGAACAGTACGACACCTTCGTTGGCGAGCGAGGCGTGAAGCTTTCGGGCGGACAGCAACAACGTCTGGCGATCGCCCGAGCCATCCTGGCTTCACCACAGATCCTCATCCTCGATGAAGCCACCAGCAATCTCGATACCGAGAGCGAGCAGCTCATTCAGGCCTCGATGGCAACGCTGCTCGCGGATCGAACCACGTTCGTCATCGCACACCGTCTGTCGACCATCAGGCGGGCAGACCTCATCCTCCTGATGGAGGAGGGGCGAATCATCGAGCGCGGTACACACGAGGAACTGATGCGGGCCAGGGGAACGTATTACGAGATGGTCCGCCGGCAGATGGAGTCGCACGGCGAGGAGCCGGCTGTCGATTTCGAGCCCGTCCGAACGACGATATGACGAGACCGATGATTTTTCGCTCGCAGGGAGTCTAAGAAGACACCGGGTGTCATTTCCGCGCCAAACGAACGGAAATCACACCCGGTGTCCTTACGAGGAGTCACGCATGAGTGGAGTGAGGGTGCTTGTTGGTACGCGCAAAGGCGCGTTCACGCTGGAATCGGACGGAAAGCGGGAGAAATGGCAGGTGAATGGCCCGCACTTTGGGGGCTGGGAGATTTATCACCTGAAGGGGTCGCCGGCTGATCCAAATCGGCTGTATGCGTCCCAAAGCAGCGGCTGGTTCGGACAGGTCATCCAGCGTTCGAGCGATGGTGGCAAGACCTGGGAGCCGGTTGGCAACAAGTTCATCTATGACGGAGTACCCGGCACGCATCAGTGGTACGACGGGACGCCTCATCCATGGGAGTTCAAACGCGTCTGGCACATCGAGCCGTCGCTCACCAATCCCGACCATGTGTATGCGGGGGTGGAGGACGCCGCCCTCTTTCAGACGACCGATGGCGGGCAGAATTGGCAGGAGCTTCCCGGGATGCGTGGACATGGGTCAGGGGCAACATGGTCACCCGGTGCTGGCGGACTGGGACTGCATACGATCCTGATCGACCCGTCGAACGCGAAACGAATGTTCATCGCCATTTCCGCTGCAGGCGCGTTCCGCACTGATGATGGAGGCGCCAACTGGAAGCCGATCAACCAGGGGCTCCACTCGGAACACATCCCGGACCCGACGGCGGAGGTCGGCCACTGCGTTCACCGAATCGCGATGCACAAGTCGCGTCCTGACACCTTGTATATGCAGAAACATTGGGACGTGATGCGGACCGATAATGCCGGTGAATCGTGGCGCGAGGTCAGCGGAAACCTACCGACCGACTTCGGGTTCGTCGTCGACGTACATGCGCACGAACCCGAGACGATTTACGTCGTCCCGATCAAGAGCGACTCGGAACACTTTCCTCCTGACGGCAAGCTGCGCGTCTACAGGAGCCGATCGGGCGGCGACGAGTGGGAAGCGCTGACCAACGGCCTGCCGCAACAGGATTGCTACGTAAACGTGCTTCGTGACGCGATGGCCATCGATTCGATGGACTCGTGCGGCGTGTATTTCGGCACGACAGGTGGGCAGGTGTACGCGTCAAAGGATGGCGGTGACAACTGGTCGGCGATCGTGCGCGACCTTCCGGCGGTGCTGTCGGTCGAGGTCCAGACCTTACGATGATTCGAGTCACACTGCCGTGGCATCTCAGGAACCTGGCCCGCGTCGACAGCGAGGTGATGCTCGCTGTTTCGGGCCAGGTCACGCAGCGCACTGTCCTCGACGCGCTGGAAGAGGCCTTTCCGGTACTTCGCGGGACGATTCGAGACCACGACACGTCAAAGCGCCGCCCCTTCTTACGCTTCTTTGCATGTGAAGAGGATTTGTCTCACGAGTCACCGGATGCCCCTCTGCCAGAGGCGGTAGTGAACGGCAAAGAGCCATTCATGGTCGTCGGCGCGATCGCTGGGGGTTAATGCCGGGTCCACACAGCAGGACCCGGCCTACGCCCTCTCGAGACGAACCCCGAGCCCCAATCCCGAGCCCCGAGTCCCGAATCCCGAATCGCGAACCCCGATAGATAATTAGTCCCAGATGCTGGAACCCTCGATCGTGGGCAGCCTGCCAAAGCCGTCGTGGTTGGCTGCGCCCAACATGCTCAGGGCGCCGTGGCGGCTCGCCGGACAGGAACTTCTCGACGCCCAGGATGATGCCGTTCGGTTGGCCATCGTCGAGCAGGAACAGGCGGGGCTGACGATCGTGACCGACGGGGAGGTTCGTCGCCGACACTATATCTGGGGATTCCTGGATGGGCTGACCGGCATCGACACCGAGAATCTCGGGAAGGCGCGCTCTCGTGGCGGCCGCTATGCCGAGTTGACCGAGGTTGCCCGCATCGTCGGGCCGGTGAGCCGCAAGGGGCCGGTGCTTCTTCAGGCATGTCAGTTCGCGCGCGCCACGACGCGGCAGCGCCTGAAGGTCACCATGCCGGGACCGATGACCATCGCCGACAGCGTGGCCGATGAGTACTACGGCACCGATCGAAAGACACTGGCGATGAAGTTCGCCGCCATCCTGAATGCCGAAGCGCGGGAGCTGGCGGCAGCCGGCGCCGACGTGATCCAGTTCGACGAGCCCTGCTTCAATATTTTTCTCGAAGAAGTCGAGGCCTGGGGCATCGAGGCGCTCGAGGCGTGCATGAACGGCGTTTCAGCGACGCGCGCTGTCCACATCTGTTATGGATACGGCACGCCGGCCGTATTAGCGTGGAAAACGAAGAATACGGATTGGGGGCACTACGGCGTCACGTTTCCACTGCTGGGCAGGAGCAGCGTGAACCAGGTGTCGGTGGAGTGCGCGGCCTCCGGAGTCGACCTCTCTGTCTTGCGCGAACTGAATGGCAAGGACATTATGTTTGGCGCGATCGACGTCGGAACCGAAGAGGTGGAAGCGGCGGATGTCGTGGCGGACCGTCTGCGACGAGCCCTCGAACATGTTCCCGCAGAACGGCTCTTTCCATGTACTGATTGCGGATTAGTGCCGCGCAGCCGAGAGGCCTCTCGGGGTAAAATGCGCGCGCTGGCAGAGGGAGCTGCGATCGTTCGAGCCGAGTTGACGTCCACCGCGCAACGCGAGCTCGCAGTTCCTTGACAGATCATCTTTGACTTTGGTAAAGCTCCGTCACCGTTAGACACGGTTCCGGCAATTATCAAGCGAATACCCGCGTGGAACGACTGTGATGTCGGCCCGTGAGGAGAGGAGACCTGGCAGATGCGATACCGGTTCACAGGCGCAGTGGTGGCGATGACATTAGCGGCGGCAGTTTCGCTGACCGTGGCACCGACCGCACAACAAGGGCGCGGCAATGCGCCGACGGCGCCTGCCGCAGGCCAGGGCCGCGGAGCCGCGCGTCCGGCGCAGATCGCTGGTCACCCGAATTTGAACGGTGTCTGGCAGGCGATCGGCACGGCGTATTGGAATCTCGAGGATCACTCTGCGGCAGCCACGTCGTTCTGGCAGCTGGGCGCGATGTTCGCGATCCCGGCCGGTCAGAGCGTGGTCGTTGGCGGGACGATCCCGTATCTTCCTGCCGGCCTCAAGAAGCGGGAAGAGAACATGAAGGGTTGGCCGAAGTCAGATCCCGAGGCCAAGTGCTACATGGCGGGGATTCCACGATCGACCTACATGCCCTATCCGTTCCAGATCGTCCAGGGACAGAAGGACATCCTGTTCGTGTACGAGTACGCGAGTTCGAATCGCATCGTCCACATGGACAAGCCGTCGGAGGCTCCGGTCGACAGCTGGATGGGATGGTCGAACGGTAAGTGGGACGGCAACACGCTGGTCATCGAGGTCACGGGGAACAACGACCAGACGTGGTTCGACCGCGCCGGCAACCATCACTCTGACGCGTTGAAGGTTACCGAACGGTATAACCTGCAGGGCGACAACCATATCCAGTACGAAGCCACGATTGAGGACCCGAAGACATTCCAGAAGCCGTGGCAGATACGGATGCCGCTGTATCGCCGGATGGAGCAGAACGCGCAGTTGCTGGAATACAAGTGCGTGGAATTCTCCGAAGAGCTGCTCTACGGGGATCTGAAGAAGAAAACCGAGTAGTTCTGAGTAATTCTGCGGCTGAGTGATACACTGTTTAGGGCTTTTTAATCTCAGGGGTCGGGCACAAATCGAACTGACGTCCCGAATAGGTAGGAGATGAATTCGATGCGAACGAAACTCTTCAGCATTGCGGCCGCTGCTGCGTTTGTGGCGGTGTTTGCTGTCCAGGTCTCAGCACACCACTCCTTTGCGGCTGAATTCGACGCCAAGCGTCCGGTCAAGCTGCGGGGCACGGTCGTGAAGATGGAATGGATCAATCCCCATTCCTGGATTCACATCGACGTCAAAGATCCCGCGACCGGCAAGGTCGAGCGCTGGATGGTTGAAGGTGGGGCGCCGAATGCGTTGCTCCGCCGCGGATGGAACAAGAACTCGCTGACCGAGGGCACCGAGATCCTCGTCGAGGGCTTCCAGGCCAAGGACGGCGCGAATCGGGCGAACGGGCGCGACATCACGTTCCCGGACGGCAAGAAGCTCTTCGTCGGTTCGTCCGGCACGGGCGCTCCCGACGAGAGACCCGAGAAGTAAGACATCCGTTTCGGAATTCCACAGAGCAACGCCAGGACCGGTCATCGGTCCTCGGCGTTGCTTTGTTTTTGGGGCGTGGCAATCTGAGGGTCTTCGAGTATCCTCGGACCCCTCATGTCCATGACCTCCACCCTCGAAGCCGTTTCGGCTGCCAGGTGGCGTATCGCCATCTCACTTACCATCGCCATGATGGTGGTCTACTTCGGCTTTGTCCTCCTGGTTGCCTTCAATAAACCGCTGCTCGGCGTGCTCGTAACACGCGGCCTCAGCCTCGGCATGCTGCTGGGTGCGCTCGTAATCCTCGTCGCTTGGGCGCTCACGTGGGCGTACGTGCGGTGGGCGAACACCCACTACGACCCATCTCTTCAGAGGCTGCGGGAGCGTCGATGACGTCGGCTATCGGTGAACCCAACGCCATCGCGATCACATTCTTCCTGGTCTTCATCCTCCTGTCCCTCGGTATTACCGTGTGGGCGTCAAGAAAGACGCGGACCGCCGATCAGTTCTACGCAGCCGGCAGGAGCGTGACGGCATTTCAGAATGGGCTCGCGCTGGCGGGCGACTACATGAGCGCCGCGAGCTTTCTGGGGATCGCGGGACTGGTCGCCACTTCAGGATTCGACGGCTTGATCTATTCGATCGGCTGGCTCGTTGGCTGGCCGATCGTGATGTTTCTCATCGCGGAGCCGTTACGCAATCTGGGTCGCTATACATTCGCCGATGTGCTCGCTGCGCGGTTGCGTCAGACACCGATTCGCATTGCGGCGTCGATAGGAGCGCTGGCCGTCATCGCGTTCTACCTGATCGCGCAAATGGTCGGTGCCGGCAATCTGATTCGATTGCTGTTTGGTCTTCCTTACGAGGCCGCGGTCGTCATCGTCGGCGGCGTCATGCTGGCGTACGTGTTGTTTGGCGGCATGATCGCGACCACGTGGGTGCAAATCGTCAAGGCGGTGATGCTCCTTGGTGGGGCAACGCTGCTGGCGCTGCTCGTTCTCGCCCGCTTTGGTTTCAACCCTCTCGCGCTGTTTGCGCAGGCCTCGGACATGTACGGCGCGGGCGTGCTCAGTCCCGGCCGCCTCGTTACCGATCCCATCGACGCCGTGTCTCTTGGGCTCGCGCTGATGCTTGGGACGGCCGGCCTGCCGCATATCCTGATGCGGTTTTACACGGTTCCCGACGCACGAACGGCACGCACGTCGGTCGGATATGCGACAGCATTCATTGGTTTCTTTTATCTCCTCACGTTCGTGCTCGGCTTCGGCGCCATGGTGATCATCGGGCGCGAGGCCATCACCGGTATTGACGCCGGAGGCAACATGGCCGCGCCGCTGCTGGCCGAAGGCGTCGGCGGCACGCCGTTCCTCGGGTTCATTTCGGCGGTGGCTTTTGCCACGATCCTGGCGGTCGTTGCTGGTTTGACGTTGTCGGGCGCCGCGACGCTCTCGCACGACTTGTGGGTGAACGTCGTGCGCGGCGCGAAAGCGGATCAGCGGGAGCAGCTCGCGGTCGCACGTGTTGCGACGGTGCTGCTCGCAGGGCTGTCGATCGTGCTCGGCATCGCCTTCAAGGGACAGAACGTCGCGTACATGGTGGGACTGGCGTTTGCGATTGCGGCGAGCGCAAACTTCCCGGCGCTCGTGCTTTCGATCTTCTGGCGGCGCCTGACAACGGCTGGTGCGCAGAGCAGTATGATCGTGGGTACTGTCGCAGCGCTCTTGTTGATCTATCTCTCGCCGACGATTCAAGTCGACATCCTGCACAACTCGGGTGCATGGTTCCCGCTGCGCAACCCGGGTATCGTCTCGATCCCGCTGTCGTTCGTGATTGCTATTGCTGTGTCGCTGCTTTGGCCAGTGTCGTCCGAGGCGCAGCGCTTTGTGGAACTGGAGCGGCAACTCCACCTGGGAACTGAAACCGTCGACGAGCCCGCAGGGTCCGTACGTAGTGTCCGGCTTTAGCCGGACCGTGCGAGCGTGAATAAGACCTCTCGATCGATTGCCTTCCTGCTCGCCGGAGTGCTCCTGGCCGGAGCCGCCATTTTCCTCGTGGTGCGAGGTCGCAACCCGTCTCTTCCGGCGCCGGGCTCTGACACCTACGAGCAGATGACGCGCGCGTTTTACTGGGGACTCTCGGCCCTCGAAGTTGGTCTTCTGGACGATGCGCGCCAACAGTTCACGAAGGCCACCACGATCGTGCCCCAGGAGCCGGCGGCGTGGGCCAATCTTGGTTTGACGCAGCTTCGTCTTGGAGAACTGGAGGCGGCCGCGGCGCCGGTCGAACGGGCGCTCGAGCTGGCCCCCAACAACGGCGATGTCGTGCTGCTTGCCGCCAGGATGGAAGCGGCACGCGGGCGACTGGACGAAGCCGTGGTGCGGCTCCGTCGCGCCGTCGAACTCGATCCCGACGGGCTTCGGGCACGGTTTGCGCTGGCCGACGAACTACAACGGCTGAACACGCCGGAGGCAGATGCCGAGGCGCTTTCACTTCTCGACGAGATCGTGCGTCGCTCGCCCAACAACCTCGCCGCCTTGATCGAACGCGCCAGGATCGCCGCGCGTCGTCGAGACGAGGCGCGACTCCGCGGCTCGCGGGAAGCGCTCACACCGCTGTCGTCAACGTGGCCGCAACAGGCGCTCGAGCAGTTCCAGGCCTTCCAGAGTGCCGTCGATGAGAGGCGATTCGAGGATCTGGCTCGAGCGACCACGTTTCTGAGGAACGTCCTCGCGCCCGTGCCCGCGTTTCGTGAAAGCCTGACCGCGGTGCGGACGCCGACCGAGCTCATCGCCGAACCGTTCGATCGCTTTGTCGCTTTGGTGGCGCCGCCGGCACAGCCGTCACCTGCGGATCCGTCGATCACGTTCGCGGCAGAAGCGGCTGATAACGATGCGGCGGCCGCGTTGCTCACGGTCTTTCCGACGATCGAGGCCGCGCCGATTCTCTTTGCAGCTGACGCAACGAACCTGCGTCGTCTCGATGGGTCCGCGGCGGTCTGGCCATTTCCCACCTCCGCTAAAGCTACGGTGGGCAAGCCTTCATCGCCGTCGTCGAGCGCACTCGTGGCGCTCGATTGGAATCACGACTTCCGCACCGACATCGCCATGGGAGGACGCGGCGGGATACGTCTTCTTCTGCAGGATGAAAAGGGCGGTTTCTCGGACGCGACGGCCAAGGCATCGTCGGGAGCGCCGGTCTCTGACGATATCTTCGGTGTGTGGGCGGCCGATGTCGAAATGGACGGCGATATCGATCTCGTCGTTGGCGCGACCGAAGGGTCGCCATTCGTCTTGAGGAATAACGGCGACGGCACGTGGCGCAGGATCGAGCCGTTCAGCGGCTTAGCCGCAGTGCGCGGGTTTGGATGGGCCGATTTGGATCAGGACGCCGATGCCGATGCCGTATTTCTCGATCGCGCGGGCAGGCTGCACGTGTTCACGAACCGGCAGGCAGGTCAATTCGTGCCTGCTGCGGAGGTGAGCGGAATCGCAACGGTCGTGGCGATGACCGTCGCGGACGTCGACGCCAATGGCGCGTTCGATCTCATCGCGCTCGAATCGAGCGGGACCGTCCGACAAGTCACCTGGCAGGGCACGGAGTGGCGACTATCGGACATCGCGATGGGACTCGTGGGCGCGGGTGCAGACCCGGGAACCTACCGACTTATCGCCGCTGATTTCGACAACAGCGGGGCGCTCGATTTGCTTGCCGCCGGAGGCGGGACGTCGCTCATCTGGCTTGCGGGCCAGGATTATCGTCTCGAGGCGCTGCCGACGGGACCGGCCGGCCAGGCGGTCGCGGTCGCGGATCGAAACGGCGATGGCCGTCTCGATCTCGCTGCACTCGCAATGGATCGGCCTGTGTGGCTGATGGGCGGTGGTGGAACGGCCGCGTACCACTGGAAAGTGATCCGGCCGCGCGGACAGGCGACGGCCGGCGATCAGCGGATCAACTCCTTTGGTGCAGGAGGAGAGATCAGCGTCCGTTCCGGTCTCACCGTCCAGACGCAAGTCATGTCCGGAACTCCTGTTCACTTCGGTCTCGGCGCGAGAACGGGTATCGATGTCGCGCGAATCGTCTGGCCCAACGGCAACGCGCAGGCGGAGTTCGGCACCGGTGTCGATGACGTAATCGTCGCCGAGCAACGCCTCAAGGGCTCATGTCCATGGGTGTTCGCGTGGGATGGCACGCGAATGAGTTTCGTCACGGACTTCCTCTGGCGATCACCCCTTGGGCTCAGGATCAACGCGCAGGACACCGCCGGTGTGAGTCAGACGGAAGACTGGGTCAGGATTGCCGGCGCCCAACTTCGGCCACGCGACCATATGTACGACGTTCGCATCACGGCGGAACTCTGGGAAACGCATTTCTTCGATCATGTGTCGCTTCTTGTTGTTGATCACCCTGCTGACACCGAGATGTTCGTCGACGAACGATTTCAGCCTGCGGAGCGGCCGGCCCTCGCTCCGAGGGCCATGCGTCTGCTCGGCCCGGTAGCGCGCGCGCGCGACGAGTCGGGCCGTGATGTGACCGACGTGATCGCTGCGCGCGACGGCAGGTATCTGTCGACGTTTGCAAAGGGACAGTATCAGGGAATCGCGCAAGAACACTTCGTCGAGTTCGAACTGGGTGACCATGCACGGACTGATCGCCTCACCCTCGTTGCAAGCGGATGGATTTATCCAACCGACAGCAGCATCAATGTCGCGATTGGCCAGGGAGGTGTCGTCAAGCCCAGCGGCCTCGTCTTGGAGGCCTTGGATGGCCACGACCGCTGGGTCGCTGTGAATCCCGATCTCGGTTTCCCCGCTGGCAAGAACAAGACGATGCTGATAGATCTCACGGGCGTCGGGGAAGCTCGCCGACTCAGGCTGCGCACCAATCTCGAGATCTACTGGGACGCTCTCACGCTGGCCCGGGAGGTCGATGGCTCGCTTCGTGTGCGCAGGCTTCCACTGGCCGACGCAGAACTGCGGTATCGAGGCTTTTCGGAAACGACGTCACTCAGAAGCGACGCGCCGGAGACACCCGACTACGACCGAAAAGCTGGCGTGACGCAGCGATGGCGCGATTTGGTCGGCTATCACACCCGGTTCGGTAACGTGAACGCACTATTGTCGGAGGTCGACGACCGTTATGTGATCATGAACGCTGGCGACGAGATGCGGCTGCGTTTCCCCGAGCAGCCGGCACCCGAGTCTGGCTGGCGCCGTGATTTCGTGCTCATTGGCGACGGATGGGAAAAGGACGGCGACTACAACACGGGTTTCTCGCAGACCGTGCTTCCGCTGCCGTCTCACGATAGGCCCGCCTATGGCGCGCGCGGGCAGGGAAGCGCTACGGGTCATCTCGAGGATGATCCCGTTTATCAGCGTCACCGAGCCGACTGGGACGAGTACCACACCCGGTGGGTGGAGCCGAGCGACTTTATCCGGGGAATAAGGGGTCGGGAGTCATTTAAGCAGGACACTCCCTTAAATGACTCCCGACCCCAGTTACCATGATCTTCTCTCGACAACGCATCGCCTGGTTCGTCTGGACAGTTCTTCTCGTGGCGTCGCTGGCGGCGGTCAGGGCGCTGAATCAGCGCGCGGTTCTCGCCTTGCCCGACGATGAAGGCGCCGGCATGCGCTTTGGGTTCCGTCTGGAGGAATCTGCCAGAAAGCGGGGAGTCGACTTCGTCCACGAGGGTCCGACTTTCGACTCCAGGCTCGACCACATCATGCCGCAGGTCGCATCGACGGGCGCCGCGGTAGCGGTCGCTGACTTCGATCGCGATGGGTGGCAGGACTTTTACGTCACCAACAGCCGTGAGGGAAGTTTCAACCGGCTGTATCGCAATCAGGGTGACGGCACGTTCAAAGACGTCGCGACGTCGGTTGGCCTGGCAGACGTGAACCGTCGCGAGACCGGTGTCTCGATGGGCGCGGTCTGGGGCGACTTCGACAATGACGGCTGGGAGGATCTGTTCCTCTATCGCTATGGCAAGCCCGAGCTATTTCGCAACGACGGCGGACGCGCGTTCGTTCCTGCCGGCACAGGGCTTCCTGGCTGGGTGAATGCCAACGCGGCGACGTGGCTCGATTACGACCGGGACGGGCGCCTGGATCTGTTTCTCGCCGGCTACTGGCCCGATGGTATCGATCTCTGGAAGCTGGAGACCACCAGGATCATGCCCGAGAGCTTCGAGTATGCGAACAACGGTGGGCGCAAGTACCTGCTGCACAATCGCGGAAACGGATCCTTCGAAGACGTGACGAGCGCGCTCGGCATTACCAGCCGTCGATGGACGCTTGCTGTGACAGCCGCCGATCTGTTCGGCACCGGCTATCCCGATCTCTTCCTCGCGAACGACTACGGTGTATCCGAGCTGTTCGCCAATCACGAGGGGAAGCGCTACGAAGATGTCGCGGGGGAGACCGGCGTCGGGCGTGCGCCGAAGAGCGGTATGAATGCGTCGCTCGGCGATGTCTTCAACGACGGCCGTCTGTCGATCTACAAGACCAACATCTCTGAACCGGGCGTGCTCGTGCAGGGCAACGATCTCTGGGTGCCGAAGTCGGCAGGTCCGGGACGGTCAGAGTTCCAGAACATGGCAACGACCATGGGGGTCGATCTGGGCGGGTGGAGTTGGGGGGCGCAGTTCGGCGACCTCAACAACGACGGCACGCAAGACATTTATCTCGTCAACGGCTACATCTCCGCCGGCGAGCGAAGCAGTTACTGGTATGACTTCGCCGTCATCGCCGTGGGGCACAGCTCGATCATTGGCGATGCGACCAACTGGCCGGCGATGCAAGGTCGCAGCCTGTCGGGTTACCAGCGCAAGCGAGTCTGGATCAACGACGGCTCCGGCAGTTTCACTGATGTTGCCCAGGCGGTCGGCGCCACCGACACGAATGATGGTCGCGCCGTGGCGCTGGCGGACCTGCGCAACACTGGCGCGCTCGATGTCATCGTTGCCAACCAGCGCGGTCCGCTGTTGATTTACGAGAACCATATCGCTCCGGGACGCCATTGGGTTCAGTTCGAGCTCGAAGGCGCGGCCAGCAACCGCAGCGCGATCGGTGCTCGCGTGGAGGTGTACTGGAACGGACACGTGCAGGCTCAAGAAGTGACCGCGGCAACCGGGTTCAGCGCCCAGAACCAACGCTGGCTGCACTACGGCCTGGGCGACGCGCGCACAATCGATCGCGTCGTCATTCGGTGGCCGTCAGGGAAGCGGGAGACGATCGAGAGCCCGCAGATCGACATGCGGCACCACGTGAAGGAATCCGATGGCCGGTGAAGTGAACGCGTTATCGACGGCTGAACAGGTGCCGAGACGAGGTGCGCGCGCGCTGACGATCGACAACCGCTTTCTGCCGCCCATCCTGATCACATGCATTCTGCTGGGCGCTAATCTGTCGTTCGGCATCCTCGAAGGCTGGGAACGCACCGGATTGGCAATCGTGGTGGCGATCGGGACCGAGCTCGTGCTCGGACGCATCACTTACGGCAAGTGGCCCCACCCGGCCAGCGCCTACATCAGCGGAATCAGCGCGGGCATCCTCATCCGGTCTCCCTTCTGGTGGCCGTACTTCTTCACCAGCTTCATCTCCATCCTGTCCAAATACGTCCTGCGCCTCAAGGGGCGGCACATCTGGAATCCGACCAACTTCGGCGTCAGCGCGATGGTGCTGCTGTCTCCGGCGACCGTGACGGTCCTGAGTATTCAGTGGGGCAACGCAGTGGCGCCGATGGCCGTGATCTGGTTGCTCGGCGCGGTTATCGTGTGGCGCGTCGGGCGTGCGCACATTTCCGCGACCTACGTCATCGCGTTCCTGGTGTTTTCTTTCGTCCGCAGCGCAGTCACCGGCACCCCGTGGCTCGCGGCGGTCGCGCCGATCACCGGACCGATGTACCAGCTCTTCATCTTCTTCATGATCACGGATCCGAAGACTACGGTTCGATCGAAGCGAGGCCAATGCGTGGTCGTGGTCATTGTCGCGTTCGTCGAGATGCTGATGCGCCTGGCAGAGATTCTGTACGCTCCCTTCTATGCCCTCTTCCTAGTTGGTTCGACCGCGATGGTTGCCGAGATCGTCCGCGACGGACGCCGGCAGGCCTGAACCACTCACCTCAGACTCAGGCCCGGCCGGTCTAGCGCCCTGCCGCGCCCAGCCAACATGACCTGCCAGTCCCTTGCAGCGAGGAACGGTCGAGGTCTATATATGTGCCGCTGTCCAAATCCGGGTCTCCAGGCGTTAGTACGAAGCGCGGTCGCTCTGGTCTCCTGCCGGTGAGATTCCGTGCGATGCGCCGGAGAGAGGAGTCTCTTTGAATCACGGCCCTCGGTCTCCGACCAGGCTCCCGGTCGGATCGTCATGAACCTGGACGTTGTTTGGATTGGTATTGCAGTACTGGCGGTCGTCGGCATCGGCCTCGCGCTCCTCGTTCTCAGCTATGCGTCAGAGCTCAGGCGGACGAGGGAAACGTTGCGCGAGGCTCGCGAGCGCATGTCGTCGGCTCTCGCATCGCTCGGCGTGGGGGCGTGGGAGGTCGAGGTCCGTACACGCGTGGTGGTCTGGGGCGAGAATGCTGCCGCGCTGCTGGCGTCATCGCCCGATCCCATCCGCACCGTCGATGACATCGTCAATCGGATGCATCCCGACGATCGCCCTGTCGCGATGTCGGCTATCGAGCGTGCCATCGCTGCGCGGACCACGTTTGACGTCGAGTCGCGGGTCATCCTGCCGGACGGCGGCATCAGGTGGATGCGCAATGCCGGACGCATGATCGCTGGTGAGGCGCCTGGATCCGGGCGCCTGATCGGGGTCACCACGGATGTGACGAGCCGGCACGTCCTCGAGGCGCAGTTTCTCCAGGCGCAGAAAATGGAGGCGATTGGACAGCTCGCCGGAGGCGTTGCACACGACTTCAACAACCTGCTCACCGCGATTCTTGGCTACTCCACGCTCGTCAAGGAGGGGTTGACGGATCCCGTGCCCCGGCGAAACGTCGACGAGGTGATTAAAGCCGCCACACGGGCTACGGCGCTGACGAAGCAGTTGCTGGCTTTCAGCCGGCAAGAGGTACTGGCGGTTGTCGTCCTGAACGCGAACGACATCATCCAGGACTTACTCGACATGCTTCGCCGTCTGATCGGAGAGCACATCGCATTGACGACGACGCTCGCCGACGATCTGGAGGGGATTCGAAGCGATCGCGGACAGCTCGAACAGGTCATTGTGAACCTGATTCTCAACGCCCGCGACGCGATGCCCCAGGGCGGCTCGATTCGGATCGAGACGACGAATGTGCGAATCGATTCGGAGGTATTTGCGCAAGGCGGTCGAATCCCGACTGGTGAGTACGTGTTGCTGGCGGTCCACGATTCTGGCGTTGGCATCAGCGATGCCGTTCGCCGCCGATTGTTTCAGCCGTTCTTCACGACGAAGGACCGTGGGAAGGGAACGGGTCTCGGGCTGGCGACGGTATTTGGAATCGTGTCCGCCGGCCACGGATACATCAGCGTCGAGAGTGAGACCGGCAAGGGCGCCGTGTTCCGGGTGTACTGGCCGCGAATCGTGAGCCCCGAGCGCGAACGCCAGACATGGACGACCGAGCCGGAGAGTCAGCGAGCCACATCGACACGCTCGTCCGTGCTCATTGTCGAGGACGAGGAAGCCGTTCGTTACCTCTCGCGAGTCATCCTCGAGCGCGCCGGATACCGTGTGTTCGAGGCCGGGACACCCGACCAGGCTGAATCAGTGTTGTCAAAAGCCGGACCAGTCGATGTGCTGATTGCCGACGTCATGCTGCCCGGCGGGCGCGGGCCGGAGCTCTTCGAACGCTTACGCCCACGGTATCCAGGGCTCCGCGTCGTGTTCATGTCCGGTTACTTCGACGAAGCCATTCCCGAAGTGACCCAGGTCGATCCCGCCATGCGTTTCCTTCAGAAACCGTTCGTCGCCGAAGCCCTCCTCGGCCATGTGGCAGATCTGCTCGCGGCCGCCAGCGCAGCGCGGTGATAAAAGTGGCGCAGGTAAGCCTGGTCGGTGAATGGAGCCCGCGGTATCACGAGGACCAACCCGATCGAATTCCCGGGCCGGAACTGGGTGACTACACAGGTCTGCCGATCACCGACGGTGCGCGTCTCGCCGCCGAGACGTGGAATGCTTCGCGACTCACGCTTCCCGAGCACCAGTGCAAGGTCCACATCTCGCCATACATCTATCGCGGGCCGTTGATGTTTCGGGTGTGGGAAGAGAAGGATCCGCGTACCCAGAAAGTTGTGGCCATCAAGAACTACATCAACACGTACGAGCAGGAGCGAACGATCTGGATGGATGGGCGGCCCCACCCACCGGAATGGGCCCCGCACACATGGCAGGGATTCTCGACGGGACGCTGGGAGGGAAACATCCTCGTGGTGACCACCACCCACATCAAGCAGGAGTGGATCCGCCGCAATGGTGTTCCCAACAGTGAGAAGTCGACGATGATCGAGCACTTCATCCGGCACGGCAATGTGCTCACTCACGTCGTGTTCTGGGATGATCCTGTGTACCTGACCGAGCCGCTCATTCGGAATGAGGAATTCGTCCTGAGCGAGCGGCCCGGAGGAGAGTGGCTCTGGCCGTGCGAGTACGTCGAGGAGGTTGCCGAGCGTCCGCGCGATGAAGTACCGCATTACCTGCCGGGAAAGAGTCCCTTCATCGGCGACTTCGCCTACCGTTATGGCATTCCACTCGACGCGGCCAACGGCGGCGCGGAGACGATGTATCCCGAGTACATCGAGAAGCTGCGCAAATTGCCGCCACCCAGGAAACCTGTCATCCAACCCTGAGCGAACGGCGAAAACCTTGGCGACATACTCACGAGCGGTGATGACCGCCCTGGCATTGATCGGCGCCGTCGCGGCCAGCGTCGGCACGGCGTCGCAGGACTTCGCCGTGATTCCTCCTTGGGGCGCCAGCGGTGACATCCAAAGTTTTCACGTACAGGGGAACGTCCACCTGCTTGTCGGCGCGGGCGGGAACATCGCCGTGCAAGTCGGAGACGAGGGTGTCCTTATTGTCGATACCGGCCTCGCACGTCACGCCGACAACGTGCTCGCGGCGATACGCAAGCTATCGGACACGCCGATTCGCTACGTCATCAACACGCACTTTCACCCGGACCATACTGGTGGCAACGAGATCATCGGCAAGGCCGGCGGCACCACGCAGGGCAACCCGATGCCGATCGTCGCTCACGAGAATGTCCTGAAGCGGATGAGTGCACCGACGGGGCAAGTCTCGCCAACGCCGGTCGCCGCGTGGCCGACGAGCTCGTACGTCAAGCAGTCCAAGGATTTCTTCTTCAACGAAGAGCCGGTGATGGTCTATCACGACGAAGCCGGCCACACTGATGGTGATTCGATCGTGCTGTTCCGCAAGTCTGACGTCCTGGTGGCGGGCGATGTATTCGTGACGACGAGCTACCCGGTGATCGATCTCGCGAATGGTGGTGGTGTCCAGGGCGTGATTGATGGCCTCAATCGCTTGCTCGACTTCGCCGTGCCGAAGCACGAGCAGGAGGGCGGAACCTACGTCATTGCCGGTCATGGTCGGATCGGCGATGAAGCAGATGTGCTCGAGTATCGCGACATGGTCACCATCGTTCGCGATCGCATCAAGGATGCCATTGCGCGCGGGCTCACGTTGCCGCAAGTGCAGGCTAGTCGTCCGACACTGGACTACGACCGGCACTATGGCGCCGACAGCGGCCCATGGACGACGGCGATGTTCGTCGAAGCTATCTACCGGGATTTGTCGAAGCAGATGAAGGCGCCGAGTCGACGGTGAGGAGGCGGATGAATCATCGAATGGGCTGCTGCTATCGACCCGGCGCGGCGATCGCGATTGCTGTCGTTTCAGTCTTGACGGGCACTCTCGTGTCTGGCCAGCAGGCGTCTCCGCCACAGTCGCCTCGCAGCCTCGCACCGATCGACCTCGCCGGGTATTGGGTATCGATCGTGAACGAGGACTGGCGTTGGCGAATGATGACGCCACCGAAGGGTGATTATGCGAGCCTGCCGTTGACGCCTCAGGCACGCAAGGTCGCCGACAGCTGGGACTACGAGAAGGAACGAGGCACTGAAGAGGCCTGCAGGCCGTTTGGCGTCGGCGGCATCATGCGGATGCCGGGACGTCTTCACATCAGCTGGGCAGACGATGTCACGCTCAAGGTCGAGACCGATGCCGGCACGCAGACGCGAATGCTGTACTTCGATGGCCGCGGAGCGAGCGGCCCGCGAACGTGGCAAGGCCATTCCAATGCCACCTGGGAGTTCGCCGGCCAGCGAGGTAGTGCCGATCGCAACAACATTCCGACAGGCGGAGGACGGGGGCGCGGCCGTGACGGACAGGTAAGTACGTCGCAGGGCGGCTCGCTCAGTGTCGTGACGACGAACATGCGCGCCGGTCATCTTCGCAAGAACGGCGTCCCCTACAGCGAGAACGCCTCGATCGAGGAGTACTTCGATCGCTTGACGTATCCCAACGGCGACGTCATCCTGGTCGTGCGCACGTCGGTCGAAGATCCGCTGTATCTTCAGATGCCGTTTCTGACCAGCTCGAACTTCAAGCTCGAACGGGACGGGTCGAAGTGGAAGCCGACACCATGTGCCATCGACCCGCCCATCGTGTTGCCGAAGTAGTGTCCGGCTTTAGCCGGCCGGCGATCACCGAGCGCATCCTTCGGACAGCCGCGCAGGTGGCCCAGGATTTCGAAGCGATTGATCGCCCGGAGCGACTCAGTCGCCGTGAGATCGAGACGCTGCGCCTGATGGGGGGCGGGCACAGCAACCGGGAGATTGCGGATGCCTTCGGAACGACGGAGGGCACGGTCAAGAATCATGTATCGAACATCTTGCTGAAGCTCGGCGTGAAATCGCGCACGCAGGCAGTGCTGAAAGGCATGGAACTCGGCTACCTGGGCTCGCAACGCCGGTCGTGACAGACATGCCGTCGTCCAGGCTGCAACGATTCAAAGATGCGCAGGACCAGCCGATGGCGGGCTTCGAATCGGCGCTCGCGGAGATCCGTGCGGGAGGGAAGCGGAGCCACTGGATTTGGTACGTCTTCCCTCAGCTGGCCGGTATGGGCCACTCCGCGATGTCGCAGACATACGGTCTCGACGGGATTGAGGAAGCCGAAGACTACCTTCGCGATCCGCTTTTGCGTTCGCGCCTTCTGACGATCAGCGCCGCCGTTGCTGAACAGGTCGACCAGTCGGCACGTCCGACGCTCGGAAGAGTGATGGGTGCGTCGATCGACGTGGCGAAGCTCGTGTCGTCGATGACGTTGTTTGGAGCGATCGCCAAGCGGCTGCATGCCGCTGAAGCGCTGGACGAGTACGCGTCGATCGCGAAAGTGGCGGAGAGAATTCTGGTGGCGGCAGCCGCTGAGGGATACCCCTCCTGTCAGTTCACGCTAAAACGACTTCGATGATCCGCTACAACGAACCAGCCTTCGCTCGCCTCGCGAGCTACGGCAGTGCGCCCTAGCGTTGGCGAAGCTGGAGCCCCGAGTCCCGAGTCCCGAGCCGATGACGCGCAGCTCACCCCGTGTCAGCAGCATGGGCCCGATGACGGCGTGCCAAGCGGCCCTGCCTAGAGTCCGAAGCGCCAGCTCGGCTGCTGGACGGCATCACAGCATCACGATCTAGACATCAACGCATCACGTCGATATCATCATGATGTGAGGACGACCCTGACGCTGGACGATGACGTGGCGATTCGACTCGAGCGGGAACGCCGCAAGCGTCGCATCTCGTTCAAAGACATCGTGAACGAGGTGCTGCGCTCGGGACTGGATACCCTCGCGGCGCCCAAGCGCCGCTCCGATCGGTTTCGGACCAAGGGCTTCAGCCTCGGGTCGAGCCTGGTGGGCAGTCTGGACAACATCGAAGAGGTGCTCTCCCGGGCCGAGGGCGAACGGCACCGGTGATCATCGTTGACGCCAATCTGCTCGTGTATGCGGCCAATCGGTCCGCACCCGAGCATGAATACGCGCGTCCGTGGCTGGACGAACGACTGAGCGGAACCGTTCGGGTCGGGCTCCCATGGCCGTCACTCCTGGCATTCGTCCGAATCGTCAGTAACCCTGCCGTCCTTCGCAACCCGGTGTCACCCGTAGAAGCCTGGCGTCAGGTGGAGGATTGGCTCGAATGCGATGCAGCGTGGGTCCCGCTTCCCGGGGCTCGACATACGGAGGTGCTCGGCGAGTTGCTCGCCGCGCCGTTCGTGACGAGTCGCCTGGCACCCGATGCGCACCTTGCCGCGCTGGCGATCGAACATGGATTGACGCTGTGCTCCACCGACGGTGACTTCGCGAGATTTCCAGGACTCAAGTGGGAGAACCCCCTCGCCGCTCGAGGTTAGTCGAGGCCCTGGGTGATGAGGCGAGCCCGTCCGAACCATTCACCGGCGAGTGGTGTCTAAGTCACTGGAGGGAGATGGCTGTCATCGATTCGGTCATCCTGAGCCTGATTGAACGGGCCTGCCGCCGGTTTCAACGGCTGACGGGCAGGACAAACGTGTGGCTGGCCGCTCAGCTCACCAATCTCAGCATCATCGTGTACTTCGTCTGGGCCGCCTGGTACTCCGTCAGCATCGATCCAGTGCTGCGGACCGTGGCCGCATTGTTTGGTGTGGGCGTCCTTTATGCGCTGACTCAGACGATCTTCAAAGTGCCGATCGAGTTGCACGAAGCGGCCGCGTATCGGCGTGTCGCGAAGGGCCTCAGAAATCCGCGGCAGATTCGAGACGCGCTTCTCCGGATATCGTTTCTGACGCTCTCGCTGCTGCTTGGCTATCCGGTTGTGTTCGTATACATCAACCTGCACCTCCCGCTGGTTCTCCTCAGCTATGTGCTCATCGTGCTCACCACGGTCGTCCTGTACTTGGTTGCCTGCGATCCGCTTCCGCCGTGCGTTGGAAAGATCACGGTATGGCTGCGGGGATTAGCACCATCACGACTGGCGGATTCCGAATCGAATCCGTCGTGAATCCCGAACGCACTGAGAGTAGAGGCGGGTCTTCAGACTCGCCTCGTTGACGACGACTCTAAAAGACTCGCCGCTTCATCGTTGTAGAACGTCAGTAAATGGGCGTGTTCGGCGGCAGGCCGCAGAGAACGCGCCCGTACAACTCGAGCGCGGTCTGCGTGTGCATGATCGCGTGGTTTGCGAGCGCTTGCACGTCCCGCTGGAAGCGCTGAATAGGCACGTGCGTCTGGATCGAAGACGCGCCGCTCGCGTAGAAGAGCGTGTCGACCGCCTGACGTGCCAGCCCCATCGCGTAGGCGATGTGCGCACGTGACTTGACCCGCGCGTCCAATGACATCGGGCCGCCGGTATGACGATCCAGCAGCGCCGAGGCCCGTCGCACGTGCGCATCGGCTGAATCGAGCGTGAGCACCGCGTCCGCCACCTGCAGATGAGTAACAGGCGCCTCCGATTTATTTGTGTAGAAGGTGTAGGCGATCCCGCGCCCCGGCAGGCGAGCGAGGAATCCTTCCAGGGCGCCCTGTGCCATGCCGAGCGGCGTCCCGCCCGCGTTGACGGTCAAGACAGGTGACAGCGGGTAGCTGAAATAAGGGTTGTCGGCGTTGTGTCGAGCCGGCAGACGCGCTTCGAGCATGTCGGGCAGCGGCAGGCAGCGGTGGCCGGGGATGAACACGTTGTCGGCGACGATCGTGTTACTGCCCGTCGCCGACATCCCTGTGGCGTGCCAGTCGTCGACGATGGTGAGCTCATGACTGCGGGCAATCACGCAGGTCGGCACAGCTTCGGCACCTGTGCCGACGAGGGCGTTCAACACCGTCCACTTCGCGCCGTGACAACCGGTGTTGAAACCCCATCGGCCGCTGACGAGAAGCCCACCGTCTCTTGGCACACCGGTCCCGGTTGGCGAGAACACTCCGCTGATGCGCGGGTCGCCGTCTCCGAAAATTTCCTCCTGCGCGCGATCGGGAAACGTCGCGGCCAGCCACGACATAGCACTGAAAATCGTGGCCACCCATGAGGTTGATGGGCAGCCCCGTGCCAGTTGCGCGAGGACCTCGGACTGCGTCTGGAAGTCGGTCTCGGCGCCGCCGAATTGCTTCGGCGCCGTCATTAGAAAGATGCCAGCCTTGCTCAACGCATCGAAGGTTGCGTCAGACACACGCCGTGCCTGCTCGGCGGCGGCGGCCTGCGTCTGCAGCATCGGCACCAGCGAGGCAGCTCGCTCAACCAGCGAAGGGGCATTCATGGCGCGATTCTACTCGGAACCGTCGGCGCGTCTGAGCTCGACGTACCTCTCGCCGTCGCTGCGATAGACACGGACGCGCCATGGATTGCAGCACACCTCGCAATCCTGCACGAACGTGCCTCGGACGTCGGGCTCGATGTAGATGTCGAGGCGCTCCCCGCAATACGGACACGTCACCGCAAATGAGTCGTCGTGGCGCATCAGACTTTCTCGGCAGCGCGCGTGTGCGCCTCTGGCAGATCGTCGACGTTCATCGGCCGGCTGCCTTCCAGTCGCACGGTGACATGGCGTGACGGGAACTCAATCCCGCGAGCTTCGAAGGCGAGTTTGATGCGCCGTCTGAATTCGCGGCCAACGTTCCACTGTTGAATCGGGACGGTCTTGATCCGCACTCTCAGCAACACAGCCGACTCGCCGAAGGCTTCGATGCCGAGGACTTCGAGCGGTTCGAGAATGTTCGGACCGTGCGCCGGATCGGTGCGCAGCTCCGCTGCGATCGATCGCAACACGTCCATCACCGTGTCGACGTTTTCCTCGTACGGGACGCCGATATCGAGTACCGCGAAGGAGAAGTCCTTCGTCATGTTGGACAACTCGGTGATCCCGCCGTTCGGAAAGATGTGAACCGTGCCGTCGTGGCTGCGAAGCGCAATCGTCCGCAGCCGGATGGCTTCCACGAGACCGGATTTGCCGTTGATCGAGACAACATCCCCGAGGCGAACCTGGTCCTCGAGGATCAGGAAGAAGCCGGCGATGACGTCGCGGACGAGGTTTTGCGCGCCGAAGCCGACCGCCAGGCCGGCGATTCCCGCGCCCGTGAGGATCGGACGGATGTCGACGTTGAAGAGCGAGAGCGCCATCAGGCACGCAACGCCGATGACGAGCAGTGTCGCCACGACGCGCAGCAGTTGACCGAGCGTGTCGACCCGCTTCTTGCGCTCGAGCAGATCGAGCTGGCTGGCGTCGCGCGACAC